>JAAUXU010017632.1_pt1 | contig 71798 bp, 76 predicted proteins | sample 7278151 | NCBI WGS metagenome assembly JAAUXU01 (sample SAMN14350113, study PRJNA611818) | marine sediment metagenome | isolation source: surface marine sediment (1.8m) | place: French Polynesia: Moorea | collected 2018-08
CCGGGTTAGACCTACGTAGACAGTGACGTTGCCACCCCACAAAGAGCAGAGTGAAGTAAACTGTCCCAGGAGTTGCGTGGTTAAGCCCCCTTTGAGTACCTGCCTGGAGACTGACATGGGAAATTGACCAAGGGTGCACACTTGAATCTAGAAGGAAAGCTATGACGTAATTGTTCTTGATCAAGAAGTGATCCACGCACGAGTGCATGATGGAGGTGTCCAAGTGGGTCTCCTTGATGACGGCAGCCAAGCTGCCTCTGGAAACGTTGGACTCCATTCTGGAAGAGTTGGAAAGAACGAACGCCACCGTGAAGACAGCAGAAGTTTCTGCCACCATCAAGGTTTTTTTAAAAAAGGTTCTTTTGAGAGGCCCGTAAACAAAGAAGAAACTTTCAGGTCGATCCTGCAGATGAGAACTTTGATGGAGATCTGGATGACTCCGGCGACGGCCACGGCCGGTTGGTGACTCACGTCAGGGACACGGAGGTGACCATAGAAGGGCCCATCAAAGCCTTCGTCTTCCAGGGAAAAGTGAGGTTGGATCACTGATCATGATCACCTTAGGTTAGGTTGTGTTCTAGGTTAGGTGAGGTCCTAACCCGATCTTTCGTCTTGCTGCAGAGAAATCACGCCGTTTGAGTCGTGGAGAGAAGTCTTCTACGACAGTGGACGGCCAAATGGAGTCTACCGATCATTTCGAGTGGATGGAGTGTTCATGGTACCACACTATGTCGGGGGCAGCCAAAGAATGAAGCATGAAATGAAGTATTATAGAGATGTTGGGTTGTTGTGATTCACCCAAGTCAGCTTCTGCCAGAGGCATTGAAAGCAGTCTGGTGAAGGAGAATCTGCAGGGTCTGGGAGATAAAGACTTGTAAGAATGGAAAAATGCCGACAGTAATTAAGACTTGCCACAGTAATTTTTCAATTGTAAATTCATATGGGTAGAAATTTAGTCAATATGGCCACTGCCCAGCAGTGACGATGTAGGACCTGACCTCTTAGGTAAGATTGCGGATTCATCTGCAACACCCTTCCGTGAAGGAATCGACATCGATTACAATCATTGAACTATATTAAGATCGAACTGTTGGATTCCATGTATAGTATGAGTCAAAATTAGTGCCCCAACGGGTGGAATTCAATGTGTTTTGTGCATCAATGCCCACCTCAAGTAGTGCTTGGACATATTCTGGGACATGACAGTCACTTGAGCGTCTTGTACTGGTCCTTGCCCAGCCTATCGAGGTGACTGCTTTTCGCCTTCACTATGAGTAGTATCGGACCACCAAATTTGGGGAGGAAATTCTAGATCTATTAAACACAAAGGCCAACTTCCAACTTCTTGCCAACTTCTCGCGAATTTGGTATGTATGGATTCAGAAAAACGAGCTCTACAACGTTTATTTTGTCAAGTTTTTCTGAAACATCTGGAACTTATGACAGGATCATTTTCAAGTAACTGATTTCTTCTCCGGAATTGAAAATGATCAATGTGGACAGTTTTTTCACGGCCAGTAGCACTATTAAATTGGAGGAAACAGAAACATGCCATCATGTCATCAGATATCATCAACCATCATCTTCTTTAAATTCAGTCAATTTCAACCATCGTCTCTTTTAAATTCAATCATTTTTTAACCATTGCGACCACCCAATTTTTGGGAGGAAAATCTCGAGTTTCCTCCCAAAATTGGGCGGTCCTATACCTCTACTATGGCACGCAGTTTTTGATGTACCTTGGCACAGCTGTGCCAGATCACATCTGGCGTAATGGCCGCTACCACATGCATCATTCTGGGCTCAGGTGAGTAATTAACATGCCGAATCACTCTATGGTAAAGCTGAGTGAGATTAGTGTAATATTGTGAGATGCTTGACATGGGCACTGTAGGCAAATAACACAGCCGTGACACTGATGTTGTCTTAGTCCCCCTCTCTAAGTGTCCCCAAATCGACCTACGAACTTGAAAGTATGCAATTTGAAGATGTTTTTTGATATAACATGGTTTACTTAGCAACAGAGGAAATAGACGTTATTAACAATGCGAAGGCCTCAAAGAGGACGCTTGTGAGCATCTTGCAAGGCATTGAAGAGGCCGACAATGGGGATAAAAAGCCCACTTGATGAAAATCTGGCTGCATCTCATAAGACTTCATCATTGGCTACCCCCGTCGTCGTCGTAGTAGTAGTGACCAAGACTGCTGTGTAATGAGACAAACGTGACGTCAGTCCTTTGGCAGACTCCACCACGGCCATCACGTCGGTCTCCATTGGATTCGCAAGGAGGGGGACTCGTATCTAGTGGGAGCATTGGACGACTGCCAGGAGATTGACGGGGATGCCATCTACCTCTTTCCGAACTTGTCCAGGGGCATCAGCGGTCGATTCCGCGGAGGAAAGCTTACTGCGGGTCACTACGGCAAGGTCCGCGAGCAGCTGGGAAAGGGAGTCACGCCCGCGTTGTACGACGTGATCAAGGAGAACACCATTGCCTACGATCCGTCAACGTGGATGCGAATAAGGTATTAACATGATACTACAATGCTGTGATCCACATCGGACATTTTTGAGAGACCAACAAGGTAACATTGTCACGTAATTCTCATTGTTCAGCAAGCTCCCGATGATACTGAACAGCTACGATGCAGAGAGCGTCGTCGTCAAAGAGTCGCTGATCCCCTACGCCGGCGAGGGCCTCTTCGCCAAGAGGAATTTCGCCTCAGGAGAGCTCATCAGCCTCTTCAATGGCATCAGGATAAACAAAGACGGTTGCAGGGGCAAGATCATCCGGGGAGACGACGACGACGACGAGGAGTGGTCAGACTACCGCCTCACACTCGGTAAGAACGAGCTGATGATGTTGCTTAGAGGTGTTGTAGGTTTCCTGTTACCAAGACAAGTCTGTGGATCTGGACATCCCAGCCGAGTGGACCTCTTCGTCTGCGTACTGCGCCACCATGGGCCACAAGGCCTGCCATTCCTTCGTCCACAAGAACGCCGCCTTCCAAGACATATACCACCCCAGGTACATGCGTACAGGTTGTAGTACGACAGTTTGATCAGAGAAGCAGGTGCATTAGGTTCGGCCACATCATGAGCATCGCAGCCTTGAGGGACATCAGCGCCGGGGAGGAGATCCTCGTCAACTACAACTACACGGTCATCGTGGCGCCTCTATGGTACAAGCTGTTGTGGTTGGATTATCTGAGGTCAGTAAAAAAGTTTTTCTCGGAGAAAATGGAAATATTTTCGGCCTCATGATGTAGGAGTGAACTGAAGTGGTCAGAAGAGAAGATTGAGGCCTGGAAAGGTGAACAAGTGGCCAAATGGGGGTATCCATTCAAGCTCAAGTGAACAATATTAGTAGAAACCATCATATGTAACGATCTATTCAGTTCCAGTCAGATGTTTTTGGCCCTGAAGCGGTCAATCCGGTCCCAAATATACTCTATGAGGCGCTGCCAAAATTATTGCTAAATATTAATGATGGGTCAAGGCACGAATTCTCGAATTTGGTTCATTTCCGAGTGTCGAATCCCTGGGTCCAGATTCCCAAATTTAGCTCCCTTACGGGTTGGACTTACTTTACAATGTCGAATCCAAGTTGAGTGAAAAATACGAGTCGAATCTGGCTCGGGTCAAATGATGGAGTAGGAAAAACCCATAATAACGGTGAAATTCCGTATTTATTCTCTGACACTGAAAACAAGTCGCCACCCACCAGATATAAAGTGAAGTCAAATATATTTGTGACAAGGTTGACGAAATTGAATCTGGCTCTGGATCAAGTTCAAGACTTTTGAGTGTGTTCGTTGTGTCTTTGGTGTGTTCTTTACCAACATCGAGTTCTGTCCAGAGTCCATGAGACCGTCATAATGATCCTCTGACTTCGTTATTGGGTTCTACCTTGGATGTGCATTGCGTACAGGATCATCAGGCAGTCCTTGCCCAGGGTGTCCATGCTCGCCATGCTTGGTAGCTCTCCAAAGACATCGATGAAGAATCCTGTCTGACACATGAACTCCAATGGCAAAGGCGTCAGTTTCACGTTGTGCGTGCAGACTACACAGAGTCCCACTGGACAATGGTTTTCCGACGGAACATCGACTGCAGGGGACTCTGATGCGTGACCGCAATGGGGTCACGATGGAGACCCTGGAGGACAACCCTGAACAACAATCAGATATTCCACCAGATCTGTCAGCCTCCTGAAGTCGGCCTTCGAAGTGCGGTGTGGCGACCATCCGAGGCAGGCATCCGTCAGCGTCCGGAACGAGTACCTGTATTACCTCGGTGTGGACGAGTCTGGACGGTCTGCACTTCATACGCATCTACTGCATATGCAGCTACAACGTACTCGACTACTACATACTTCGTCATCACATACTCTGTTACTACGTAGTTGTACCAGATGGAGTAACTGCGAATGTGATTTAACGGCGTAAAGTTTTAGAAAACCCTGAGCAATGCCGGATACATCAGTTCGAACGTGAATGAGAGCGAGGAAGAAATTTAAAGAGTTCTTGCCAAAAATTGACTTCATGCAATGTTCTTCGTTTAGTCCCATCATAACCCAAGCTCAACCTCAGTGAACATCTGGCAGCTTGTGTAGATTTGCTCTTGAGGAGGTGACAGAAACTGATTGTTTTCCAGGGCAAGCTGTGCAAGTCCTGAGTAATCTATTGTATTGTGTTCACTCAAAACAGGACACAAGTACAGTGCAGATAGTACCTAACTGATACAACGAAATGCACATTATTCGCGTATGTAATGTATGATAGTATGCGTATGCATCTACGTATCTGCTGCTCAGTTGCCTCAGATCTCTTCATCCTTGTTCTCCTCATCTCCCAGTCCCTGGCTTTGGGACGCCTTGTTCGGCGGCAGCCTGGTCTGCGCGCTCACTGTAAGGCCCCCCGCGCAAGGACCGAATTCCTCGGTGTCGACGTCGGGGTTGTCGTTGGCGCACTTGGCGTGGCACTTGTTGGCGTAGAGGCGCTTCTCCGAGCACACGGGCAGGAACACGGGCGAGCAGGTCTTTTCGCAGGCGTCGCAGGAACCTGAGAAGAGTGAGTTTAACAGATCAGCGCTGCAATGCTCGGCATTTAACATAGCAGACCATTTTGAAGAGGCTCCAAAGAGTTCATGATAAGTAGTCTTAAGTGTTATGTTATGACGTAAACAATTTGAAGAAAAAAACCCAGCATGTTCGGGCAAAATTTGGTAAAAAGTGCATTTTTCAAAAAGATTCAATTCAGCGCAAAGATTCAAAAGTGCGCAATAGGCAGTGAACTACGGAGGTTGTGAAAAAGCCCTCTTATCGTGAAAGATGAAACAGCACGAAAAAAGTCTAAAATGTAATTTGGGGCACCTAAATTTCTAAAATTTTCACTCCAAATTCCGAGATCTATTGATGAGCGACATCTGAAGTAATCTTCAGATGAGATGAAATTTGAGAAATGTTGGGCAAAAAAGACCACTTCAGCTCACGCGAAATGTTTTGTACCTTTGGTAAACTTTTTCTCGCAAATTGCTTCACAGAGGTTGTAGTGAGTTGTCTTCTTGCCCTCGTCGTCCTCCGAGCAAAAGGGCAGGTAGAAGTCGCGGCCGTGGAACTTCGGGGCCTTGCAGTTGCCGCACGACACCGCCGAGGTGGCGGAGAAGACGGGGGAGACCAACAGCGTGGCTGCAACGGCCACGACAGGAACCACGTGGAACGCCATTCTTCACTGCCTGCCCAACGAGAGATGGTCTAACTACCGGGAGTCTCAGATGTTGTGCACTCCTCGCATCCGTGGACGCCAGTCACAGCCACATTTAGGCGCCTTACATGCAGACATCGGTGTGCACGTCAAATCTGGCTTTACGTAGGGCGGACTTTAGGTCCACACTACATCGTTCAGTCTTTTGGCAGGGATCGAAACCACTTTTGACTCGATCTAGGGCAGATTTTGGCAGCGTTTGCAGCTGCACGAGTGCCAAATTCGACGTGGACACCCTTGTTCATCAAAACAGTGGAATTCAAATGACCAAATCCGGGTAAACGGGGTTTCCGTATTGCATTTTTCTGCGCCGTTGTGCAGTAGAACATAATGTTTGAAGAAGAAATTAAGTCTGTACGTGGTCAGATAACTGGGACATTGACATTTAACGTATTTGTGAATTGCTTTACAAAATGACAGATTTTCAGGGGGGTTGAAACAACACTTTTGAAACAAAACTCAATCGGTATCATGAAAGGATCTCTTCCATGTGGACTCATATGCTATACATGATATGTTATCCTACTAGTTTTTCTCTGGCCAGATAAAACCAAGTCAAAAGGTTTTTTTTTTTAATAAAAAAGTATCTTAAGGTAGCCGTGCGCTTTATCTGGGTGTTCCGTTAAATGGGACTCTTTTTCCTGTTCCTGTTGTCGTTTGTCTGGATTCCACTGTACAAAGATCTTCGTCTGTTACACGGGTTATTGGAATGGACACACTGAATCATCCAGAGTGATGACATCAAGCTGCGTCCACTGTATAGGCAGGGACAAAGAAGCGCGCAACGAGTGATGGGTCACCCTGTACTGTGTCTGTGTATTGGCCACGTCTAGCAATTCTCAAACCGTCTCCAAGGCAGGTGTCTGTCTTACCTCTGAGGAGCTGAAGTCTCTTACTGAGGCTCGTGCCACGTAACACCAAGGAGAAGAAGAAGAAGAGCCTATTCCAAAATTCGTACACTCAAAAAGTCAAGAAGATACCTGACGACCGGTCTCGTGTTTGCGTAGGTGGCACTGACCAGTGGGCTTTGTGTGTGTGAGTGCAGTACGGAGTGTGCGTGCGTGCGCGTGCGCAACAGCAAGAGCTACACGCACACACACAAAGGTGAGTGAGAGTCAACAGTAGCTGTAGTCACGTCTGTCCAACGACCTGTGTGTGTTTGGTCGGTTTGGATGGCGCATTCAGGAAAGTTTTCAGCGTAGTCCTGTAGGGTTTAAGTTTCCACCTAAAGAAGTATTTTTATAAATGAATCCAGCTAGAAAATACGTTTTGCACGAGTATTTTGCCATATTTTCAGTCAAACTCGTGACCACCGGCATAGTTTGTTTTGCCCCAAACCCTTTTTAATATTGCAAAAACGATTAAAAATACTTTCGTTGATTCAAAGTGTGAATAAGTCAAGATCCCACTTAAAAGTTATTTTTTCCATAAGTTTTCAACTCTTTCAGACGAGGAAGCCTCTTGCAGAAATTATATTCACTAAAATGTCAAAATATTCCGTTTTAGGGTTGTTGTTGTAGGGGTGTATGTGTGGGGGTGGGGTGGGTGGGGGGTGGATGCCGGAGGACCATGTACAAGGTATCAGTCAGGTCAAAGTCTCCGTCAAGAAGATGTAAATATAGTGCACATTACGGTTAGGCAATTGGATGAATTCGCTTGGTGAAGTTCCTGATGGCCACGACCTATCTGTCTTGCTGTGATCCAGTCATGTACAAACAAGGGCATCCGGCACTGGATGTACAATGCATGTTCATCGTAATTTATACTCTGCACATATGTATGATGTCCTTTGTCCAACCGCACATTCCGAAAAGTAACCAAGTCAACAACACCCGGAGGTGGCCGCTACTTGGCAAACCTTCCCCTGGGGAGTACACTAAACCGGAGACAAGTATAGATATGTATTTGAAAGCAATGGCGAGAGCAATGGTGAGGGAAGGAAGTGAAGTTGCACTAGTATTTTACAATAAGTTTTTAGTCAATGCCGGACCTTGGGCATCGACTGTTTCCGTTCCCAAGCAGTCTCGGATGTCTAACGGACATGCCCAGGTGCGAGAATCTTGCTCCAGTCATCCTCGAGCTATGAGATCCAGCTGGTTCCAAGGCTGGGGCTAACTGACAGCCCAGGCCAAGTCCCCCACTCCTCCAGAATGATCCCAAGCGTTGCAGTCAGGGGTAGATGGAGGCCGGATGCCCAAAAAACTGTTTGGGCCCAGTTTTGTCTTTTCTTGAAAATGCTGGTGTTTTTTGGTCTAATTCACAAAAGCATCAAGAAACTGAGGAGTTATGAACATTGCAGTAACTTCATTTACTTCAGGAAAATTGCTCAATACCAAGTCATGCGGACAAATATGTTTGTCAAAAGGTTGTTGGTGTCTAGATTAAAAGACAAGGAGGCCTAGTCTAGTGACCTACGGTCTTTTTAAGAGGGCTTTTAGCAGATAGATAGTCATTTGGCTTATGCTGGTTGAATTCCTCACCACTTTGTTCAACTTCTCTATTTGGAGGCAGTGAATCCTCCGCCCAGAAGAGATTGTGACAAAGTCACGTTGTTACGATTCTTTTACAATCAAATAGTGAGTGCCTGAGACAATAATATTTCAAAAGTGTGAAAAAACAGGCAAAAAATGGCATATCAGTTTGGCTTAAGGGCAGGGGTCTGTGAATGCCATAGAGGGGTGAACCACTTCTGCAGCTCAATTCAGTTCAAAGCCTTACAAAGTTGACTGAGTGGGCACCAACAATTTGCCATTTGAGCCTTAACTGTGGGCCTGCATTTCGAACAAATGGGTTGTGTCACAACAAAAGTCTGCATCAGCTTGATGACAATGGACGAACACCTCTTCAAGCAAGGCCATCTTAGTGGCTTCATATCTGGCCAGGGAGAAGGTGACGATGGTGATTAACCCACCATATTCATCTGTTTGGGCCAGATGTGACTTCTCCCCTTTTTTATCCGATAAAAACGTCAGGTAGGGGACCATCACGACAATAAAGAATAGGCCAGGCATGGTTTTGGGCAGGCAGTCTTGCACCACCATTCGCAAAAGAAGACTTGATGGGCGCCGGGCAGAAGTCGGTGACCAGGTGGGAGATGTGTCTTGCTGTCAAGGGAGATCACGTGGAAAATGACAGTTCTTCCTTCCATCACATCTCATGAAGCAAAAAAATCTACGTATTCAGTGACTATCGATTTTTGATCCTTTGCTTAAGGTGGTCCTTTGCTGAAGGTGCCTGTTTGTCAGGTTCAAAAGAAGTGTGGCAGTGAGGTTCACCAAAATGGGTCGTCAGCTTAGGTGAGGTTGGTGTTGGTCAGGTCAGGTTTGTTTAGGCCCGATTAGGCTAGATTTTGGTTCGGGTTAACTTGGTCCGGTTCGGTTTGGTCCGGTTGGATCAACTCAGAGGGGGCAGGTCAAATATCAAATCTCCCATGGGGGTGCAGGAAAATTGGTGCCACGAAGGAGTGAAAGTAAACTTGCCAAAATGGTCTTTGGGGGCAGAAAAAGTAAGATGAAGTGATTTTGATCCGTTTTACCGATGTTGACGTAAAGTCACAATCATGAGTTGCCCTTTAAAAAGGGGCCACCCTTAAACGAGGGCCCCCCATGCGAGGCATTGTTCAGGTACAAGAGCCGTGTCCCTGATCTACGACTTCACCGTCCATGAGAAATCAATTTTTGACTTTTTCACTTAAAAATCCGTCCCGTAGTCATCATTTGCCTCGTGACAGCCGCGAGACTTCTTGGAGTCGTCATCGATATCAAGCCCCTTTTCCAAGGTGGCGGCATCGATGTCCATGGATCTCCACTTCATACACAGATTGGGGAGGACCTAGAATCTTGAGCTCTCGGCTGCAAATTCCTCTTGGAGGGTGATATCTTCACATCCTCGTCAGTCAAGGGTCAACGTGAATTTTTGTTTTCGTGTTAACTTAGAAAATAGAACCAGATTTAAGAACCTCTGAAACAGCCTCTTCATTTCAATCCGCACGGCAAAGTCGTAGCACGGTTGTGCTGAAACGAGAAGGTCCCCGTGGCTGTGGCAGTTGCGACTCTTTTCTCCGCCCAGGTGGCAACGTCGAGGCCGCGTACGAGTGGACGGGAACGGACGTGGACTTGTCGCCAAGGTGATGCCGCACCCGTGCCGGCTGCACCTACATCATCGACCTGTACGAGGACAGGAGAGTCGTGGTGGACGCGGTCCTTGTGGGAACCCAGTGACGCTCCTGGTGCATCAGCAACTGCTGAGTTAACTCATGAGAGGGCGGGGTGGGGGGAAGATAGCTGTGATCTTTCCTTCGAGGGGTCCAATTCCGCTCCCTCGTCTCCCCCCCCCTCCCCTTTTGCGTGCGCATGACGAATGCGCCTCCGCCAGCGGTTTTGCGACCAAAATTGCGCCACCAAAGCGAGAGAAGGATCAAGATTTCTTGACAATTTTTTCCAGTCGTCAGATTTTCTTTCCGTGGTCGAGATCTCCTCTTCTCGCTCTGTCACACCCCAAATGTGCACTCAATACCCGACGACTTCATGATGGACGAAGAGATCGTGTTTGAGTACGACGAGTTCGCAGACTTCTCCGCTGTCGAGGGGAGGAACTTCAACTTCTCGCTGGACGGCATCTTCAACAACTCGCTCATCACGGTGGGGGCATTCATCGTCCTAGGGATTATATTTTTCGGTGAGGAGACCAAAAGCATTTTGGTCCGGCTAGAAAACTGTACAGTACAGTGGTGGATGGATGTGCGAGGACCGCAAAGTGCCTGGACGTGCAAAAAAAAAGTTTCCACTGCTCCTTCCGAAGCATCAGACAAATTATTACACACCATCATCATTACAATAACACTTCTGCTATGACGTAGACAGAAAATCCTTCTGGTCCTCAATTCAATTCTTTCTCATACATAACTCCTGCAGACCATCGTTACCACCATCGTTATTGCAGAACGAAAAAATATGAATGTATTTACGTTTTCTGTTGATGCATTTCATGCATTTTTGCGAAATATGTGAAAATTATCCTTATTTCATTGTATATTATATTAGTACTGAAACCAGGGAGGAGAAACACTGTGTGCACCATCTCTGGAGAGCCACAGTCTTTAAGTGTCATTATAGTTCTTTCTTATTTCCCCATAGTGAATGCCACGATAAAGATGACGGCCTAAAATTGTATCAGACTTAAACTACGGTGCACGACCAATAGTAAGTTGTAATGCCTCTTGACATGTTAAGCCCACTGGCCCAGCGGTCGTTCGTTGGGGACTCTTCAGAGAGGAGTTTGGACTTATATAAAGGCGCATAAGGACGCATATTTAAAAAGTGGAGCAGGTTAAAAATGTTGTGGCTGATGGAGATGGTGTACAGGGTGCATGCGAGAACGACGTACGTGGTGGTGTAGACCACGTACTGCTTCAGCAGGAGGATGTAGGTGCTGATGATTTGGTTTAATGAGTGAATGATGAAGACGATACACTTTTGTACGTACAACAGCGACCGCTTAATCGGTGGGGAAATGATAAAAAGTTTCACTTAGGCGGTCTCTATTGTACTACGTAGAACTTGTGACCAGAGCAAAGGAAAAAAATTCCTGATCCTGGAGGTCTGGACTGAACCAAGCCCTTGGACTTGGGTCCAAGGGCTCGGTTCCCGCCACCGATCGTCGTGCCATCTCTCGTCAACAAGATTAATATATCATTAATGCTGAACTATTCTTACCCTTTGGAGCATCTTTCATCAGTTCAAATGAGCTTAATGGACACGAAGCAAAGAAAAGCTACGAAGAAGGGCACAATTCTCTTATGCACTGGCAGGAATAGTTAAAAACTAGGATCAGATTATACAGCACTTTTAGTCACAAGCTTCTGCTGAGTGTGTACCCTAAAGTAACTTGTATGACTAAGCTTTGATATAGTAGTTCCACTCAACTTTAGGCTCTATATGTAGTATTTTTTTCTCGCGTTGTTTTTTGGAGTTGTTTCATTCTTCAGAATTGGCTCTCTACGCTTTGGACGTCTACTACAACAAGACGTACGGCTTTGGCGGGTCCTCCTACTCAAGCTACGGAGGAAAGGACGACTACTACGCCAGGTACAAGTCAGACTTGATCAAGAATTACGACATGTTCGTGATAAACAATTTCAGGATCGATCAAGAACTTCCACTGTTGTACCAGCCTTTGCCCAAGTATCGCGACCCCTTCGTGGACACGTACAGGTCCTTGGGCGTCGGGTGGAGCTTCGACAAGATCCTCGAGTGGATCGAACTGGCCAAAGAAACGTAGATATACATTTAGTGAGATGATTTGTCTATTGTCTGGTCCGCTATTCACTTGCCCTTTTCTCGCAGGGGGGGGGGGGACTTTGTCCACATTTAGCGTAATCAAGATTCCCGAGGTCAAATCCGTTATTGCGTGTTCATTATGTCCAGCTGCAAGAGATTCTTTAAACCTTGTACAGCTCATATTCCAGGAGGAATCTCTCTGGTCCACCCTGTATGTAGCACCTCACCCGAGGTTTTTTTTTCTCTTAATAACTTGCAGGATTTCTCACTTCACAGCCTTTGGCTAAATTTCCACCCATCTCAACTGTGCACAGATGTCTATGTTGTCTCCCTCTGTATGCCCCAAGGGTGCAGCCTAAGTTTCATTGCTCAATTCCTCACTATTGAGCGAGCAGAGTAGGAATTTCCTCCACGTTGTCGTGCTGTATTTTGTTTTATTATTATTCTCATACTTGAAGACTTTCTCGTCATCTGCTCGGGGTTTTTTTTCTCCCGTTTTTCACACACTCTGCATGGTACAAGGCCAGATCGAATCTGGCAGATGGTGCGCGCAGACCCTTGATGGAGGAGGCAGGCAGTCAAGTCGCACTCACTCACTCACGTAGATTCACAACTCACCCAAATGACGGAGTCGTTTTTTTATTTCAACGGTTACACCTTCATAATCTCTGTGCGTTACGGTGCTCTTGACCTTATCAAGGTCGATCAAGCTTGGCAGTGAGACAGAAGGAACGACTAAAGTATGAAATGTCTTAGAGACTAAAGTTAGGTTAGACTATACTGGAAGAGAAAGAGACGGTACCGTTATAATGTGAGCGTTCAAGCACTAACTACTCTTTGTATAAAGTCATAGGACAACTCGCAGCTGAGAGGCTTTTTGTGAATAATCTGTAGACTTTTCCAAAAAAAACTTGTCTGTGTATGATGTCAGTTTATCTTTAACATAAGGCAAACGACGAGCATTCAAAGTGAGGCATCAGATGCCTCCACTTTTGAGAATCCGCAGCTCGCGTGGAAGAGGAAGAAACCTTCTCTCCTGCAATCCAAACTGCTCCTACTCAAGTGGTTGATGGAGCTGCCTTGATCGCGCTTGACCATGTTGTTCACGAGCTTCTCCTTGATCAAGCTTCCTAACGCTCTGGGCAATCAACTCGTGCACGACAGTGAACGGGTCTCTCTTTTAGTGCTCGTGATGTGGCTTGACTTCATGCTCAGCTGAATAGAAGTTGTTAGGCTTTAAGATGATTCACTACAAAAAAACTGTAGCTAAAGATGCCGATACAAAGAATCGTCTCTCTTTTGCTTGAACACCCCTGGTGCATCAGAGGGGAAGGAGCGAGTGCTGGCAGAAGAGGCTGGATTAGACATTGAAGCCTACAAGTATTCGAATCTGTCCAGCCTGATATGCACGAGTCCCCTTGGTTGCGAGATTGGCGTCATTTTGGCAGAAACCTCAAATTTTGGCTCTTTTCTGGACAGAAGAATTTTTGGATTTATACCGTGCTTGGTCGATTTTGAAAATGCTTATTTAGTTACTTGGCTTTGATGTTGAATTCGACTGGCAACACTTGAATAGGAGCAGCATCATGTACGTCTTCTCCCTTACCTGTTGCAAGGACTGTTTGTCCCCAAATGTCTTGGTCAATGTCAGTGTCTAAGGAAACACTTAGGTTTGTGACTTCCTTTTACAGTTACGACACCGGCAGTGAGATTTTGTCGGACTTGGAGTGTCAAAAACACGCCGTGTGCGAGGTCTACCAGGACGGATCCGTCTTGGGCGAGTTCGGCGCCAGGGCCAGACACAGCCTCGACTTTGTAGACCAGATGGCAACCCTGAAGCTGCCCGACTTCATCGGGAACACTCTCGACGAGTTCCAGGTATAGCAAAAAAAAGGACAGTGCATTAATACAAATTCTTGCACCATTAACTTCATTCTGTTCACACACATGAGCCTTGCACACGCGATTAATTGTCAAGTAATTTCAAATATGGCATGCCGGGAGCTAGAGATTTTACTATATTTCACTTAAAAATTTTGTCAAGAGGAATACGAAATACATCGTAGAAATACGAAAACATCAAGGCTAATGCACTTGTGGCTTTTATCGAGAAGATATCGATATCTTCATATCGAGAAGGCACCACAGTGGTTTCTCGATGTGACGATATTGAAAGTTTTTCCTTATACCGAGAGTTATCGTTAAAACGAGTAAAAGGCTGTGCATGAAGAATTTTTTTTTTAAAAAAATAGAGCTTAACGCCTGGTGTTCCACTAAGGAGCATCACGGTCAAATTTTACAATTTTTATATATCCTCTCTGGCACTTTTTTTAATCTCCATATGGAGGCCTTCTGTGCATAGGCAGTGCATAAGTTAGTTTCAAGTATTTACAGTGGGAGGGGGGGGGGGTAAGAAGGAAGCCTCTTTCTCTCCCACTTGCTGTGAAGAACAATCACGGCCCAGTAATCGTAGCTACTCATTACGACTTGTTCTCTCTTTGGGACGACGCTTATAATTACCCATTATTATCATGTCATTACTTTCTCCTAGGATGCGAAGCAATCAGCCTTCGACGTCGTCTCCTGCCACGACCTCTACCCTTCCTGCCAGAAATCTCTCACCCAGATCAAGAGGAGATTTTTCAACAGATGAAAGATTATTCTTTATTTCCTTGTCTTCTCATTATACTACGCATATTTTTATACGAAACGCAAACAAACATGCGCACCTAATGTCCCCCTCCGCCAGACCCCTCCTCTGTCTTCGTGCAATACGTTCAGATCAGTATTGACTCCTACTGAGTGTTAGGAAATTTGTGTAAACTAGTCTAATTTTGTTGTGCGTACCTGTAAAGTATGATATTAAAAGCCATTGTTTCAGCGACTGCCAATAGTGTGTTGTCTACCTAACACAGACAGAAGAAAGTTATACCTCATATGCTTCAGACCTCGGAGTTTTAGGTACATATGTGCACACTAGGCCTAAAACGTGTCTTTAAAAAAGATACATTTTAGGCTCAAAATTTGATAATAAAGTCCCGCTAAAATGAGACACACACCCCAAAGAAAATGCTTAACTGCAAGATTTATTTCAATTGCTAAAATTCTTCACATCAACTTCCGAGGTATACTGAAAATAAATATCAACTATAAAATATCCTCTGTGAAATACCGATCATCATCACTTAAGAAGAAAAAGACCTCCTGTGGAATTTTTGCCTGGTCAAACAGCTGGAGGGGAAAATCTTTTTTGAAAGTAGCTCCTTACATACATCAATGTAAATTCATGACTGGAAAGTATTGTTTATTTACAAGACATCTGCTACTGTAGTGACTTTCCTGTCGTCGAGTGAGTGAGTGACTTGGCATCTTTTCAAAATATAATGCCAGCACTAAGGCTTTGATGCACCTCTTGTTGGCGCCTTCTTTGGCGCCAAATCTGCTTGCAAATCTGCATTGCTTCCAAAGTGTGCAAAACAGTGACTTTTTCCTGCAACTTTGTCCGCGCTGCGAATTTCTCACGTTTCTTTCCATTAAAGAAGTGACGTAATCAGGCGTGGACGAGGAAAAAGGACGCAGATGTTCATATGCAGCTCAAACTACGCAGATCTCATTTCGCTGAAGAAGAAAAAATGCTTGCACACAACAAACAAAAAAAAGTCGCACTTGCACTTGCACATTAGGAGCGCTCAAGGACTTTGCTCTCCTCAAGCTCATCCGGGCCTTTGAACAGTTCTCCACTGAGGAAGTCTCTCAGTGGAAGTCTCGTCTCTGTCCTGCCACTACAGTGGCCTTGCTGACTGGCAACGTCCGGATGGAGCAATCAGTGCAGTGCAATGTTGCTTGAGGAGAGGACACAGGAATGTGATCGTGGACGAAGCTTCCACCTTCTGACTCGTCCAAGGCCCTGACGTCGGTCACGGGCTTGTCTTCGATACAGGGTGACTGAGACTTTGGACAGAGCTCGTTGACTGGGACGAGTCGACCCGAAGCCTTGTGGACTTGGAGGCCCTCAAGTGGTGATGGAGTTGGAACCAAAACTTGATGTCCGCCGTGCCCTCCTCAGGCGGTTTCGACCATGCGTCTGAGGTCACTTTGGACAAGTCTGCCATTGTCATGTCTCCAATAGCCACACCGAATATTTCGTTGAGACAAAAAGCAACATGTCAGCCGCTCTGTACTGGTGTAGCCGTATTACTTGGCGAAGGTGGCAACGCTGCATGTGTGTCCACCAGTCATGCCAACTTCAAGTTACCCACGGGCTAAGACTGGAAGCTGCTTTGCGTGATCTGTGTGGAGCGTCTAAAATTAAACATTTTGTCACTAGGTGTTGTCAAACGGGAACCGTTGTACATGTTGCTGAACTTGTCAGCCTCCCTGCGTCATAGGTAGGAATTTGCATAGAAAGGTTAGGGCCTAAAAGACCACACAACGCATACTTGACTTCTTCTTTTGCATATATTCTGCGATACTTGTACGAATTTTGTACGTGTCACGTGCGCAGTTTTTGCTCTTGAATTTTTTATTCTGTTTCAAAGATTTGACAATGCTGCTGAAACTCTCCGGAGGTGTCGTTGCTAAGGTGAAGTGAAATGTGATATGTGAAAAGTGCACTTCTTGGCCTTTCTTTCCTGCCAACGTTTCGGATATTGGAGAGGATATTTTGCCTCTTCATCTGCACATTTCTTGGCCCAGAGCGCCAAAAAATTATTCACCAAAATTGCTCATCTCTACCGACCCAACGAAATGTTGGCATCACTACCTAAAATGGTTCTTCAGTGCTGTATTTGCGACTCCACTGTTGCTTTTCCAGCGAAATCACAGTAGGACGAGAGTAATCACGCATTGGGGGATCATTGTTCAGGGACGGCTCCGGTGATCAGGCCTGAAACGGGGACAAGTTTGCACAGAGGCAGGACACTCGGCTCAGTCTGGCCGACGCAGTACTTGTCTCTGGACCTGAGACGACGGAAAGTGGGCGGAAAGCCAACGCAACCTCTCTTTTCCATAGGAGTTACTCCTATTCCGAGAAAAGCACGACATAAAACTATTTGAGCTCAGTTGTTGATTACTTGGGATGATGAACACCTTGGACTGGTAATGTCTTCTTTTCTAATTTCTCACGTAGTACAGTGGTCACCGACAGCCCAGAGACCCGGAGAAATTTTCGGTATATCTGGAATGTTGGTACATCTGGCACTACTGAATTCATCCGCTGGCTGTTTGTTTGTTTTAAAAGGGCCGTTTGCATGACTCATTTGAGTGATGATTTTTGAATCCGGTGTCGGTATAAGCGGAAAACCCCTGTATTTTGAAAAATTACAGAATGGAACGTGTAGCACAATGTCGTGAGCTATATTTAGACTCTAAATATGGTGATGTTAAGAACTAGTCTGTGAGAAAAACACTACTGCATCATTATTGTCTACAAACATATTCTTAATGGTCTACTCGATTGACCACGACCCTTCAAAAATGTTGAACTGTATTCGGCAGAACAAACGGACTTTTTAGGTTTTTTAAAGATAGTAAGATGTTATGCAAAGATGAGGAGGAATACATAACATTTAAGATGGAGAAAGGATATTCTTCAATGTTTCTCCGCATCAGTCTTTGTTTCAAAAAGTCTGACTGTTGAGGAAGACGTTTTTCTCTTCAGGGCAACAGTTCTCTCCCCACTGCAAAATGTAGTAGTCACTCGCAGAGGTCGAGCTTTAGTTTCGGCCATCGGGCCTTGTCAGGCAGCCCCAAATCTTGCTTCGACGTCAGGCTTTCCGGGTCGGGCCCGAGGCCACCTCGAACAATGTCTACGCTGCGACCGGCAACATTGCAACTGCCCGGACGGAGGGGACAGCAACAACGTGATTGCACCCGCACCCGCGGGCTTGAGGGCCTTGACTGTAAGAAGACCCTTGCAATGCAGAAAAGTCCGACTAAGCGAATGTCGAACACTTGGCCAAAATTTCTAGTTCTAGATATCACTGTCAAGACTTTTGAAGAGGAAAGTAGCATTTTGCAAACTCCAATAACGATTTATTTTAGAATAACGCAATTCTTGAGATCACACTTCTTTGTGCTGGACGCCATTATTGATTGCTCTTTTTTGCACTTCTAACGTATTCTTGCCAGCGAACACTCTTAACTAGAATGGCAAATCAAGTAGCGTTGAGTGAACTGAACGTTTAGTTAGCATGATTTCTAGATCTTCTCCAGACGGTCAACGCACTTGACCACCTCCTCCTGCAGCGTGGCCGCCTTTCTGGATAGCGGGTCGTACCACGCCAGCAGGGTCGGCGCATACGCAAAGCTGACCCTCTTCTGGGGATGCCACTGCAGTACCGAGCCGCCAAAGCCATGCCAGCCGTAGAAACCCTGGCGCTGTCGGCGAACGTTCGTCATGCTGGCAGATTCATTGGGGTAGACGCTGGAAGCAAGGTTGTGGAACTTCAGTGCAGGCTTATGCTGTGCAAAGAAAAAAAAAGACTTACTCGAAGTAGTTGATGCCGCCTTGAGTGAACTGATTGGGTGAGATTCCTTCTTCGTCGTCATCGTAATCTTTGGCCACCTTGGGTCCGCCGTGCACCTTCTTCCAGGTGTTCAAGGTCATGAGTCGGTCGTTGCCCAGTTTGCCGCCATTGGCCATGTACGCGCCCAGGGCAGCCAGGGAGCGCGCGCTGCACAAGCTGTTAACGCTGGGGATCTCGCCGCTCAATAGCGTTACGTTGTCATATAATGGAGCGTCTAGAGCGTAATAAAAGAACTTGTACGTTACTGTACCATAAGTTTAACATGATCGCTTACCTTTGTTTGCACTGTCCCACGGATATTTAGGCGGAAATCCCTTAATGTGTCTATAGAGCCTCCAGCACATTTCCATCGGCCCAATGACGGACCGGCGGCTGATGAACCCTGGCAGAAAGCTCACGGCCACTGAATAAGCCGGACCCCAAGTAGAGATGTCGCACTTGCGAGAGAACGCTTCGTCGTCGGCGCAGCCGAGGTATATCCCGGACAAGAGGTCAGCCCTGGCCACGCGCAACTCCTCGCGGGCCCACTCGCCCAGGGTGCGGCCGACGGGGTCCACTCGACGAAAGATCTCGTTCAGGATGAAGCCCCTGTTCACAAATTAGGTAGAAGAAATATTAGGACGAAACCGCAAGGACTACGTGGCGTGAGTGGTAAGGGAGAAGGTGCCAGATACTTCTCTTTTTATGTGAATCATCCATTCAATATAGGTATTAAGTTACGATGTCTGGCATTTCGATAGTCAAACTAATGTCCGTGACATTTCAAATTTTACCTCGTCACCTTGTGGTATTCTCTGCGTGAGGCAAAGGTGTCCGGCGGAAACTGCGGACGTGTTGACTCGATTACCTTCCCGATGCTGTTATCCTGCAACCAGGGCAACTTGTACCTCGTGACGTACTAGTACGGGAGCATGAGCTACGTGGCTGCGAGTACAATCGTCGACACACCATGGAGTGGATGCCGAGCTGAACTGCAGCTCCTACCTTAATGTTGGCTGTGAGCATCGCTTCCTCCCCGGAGAACTTTCCGTCGAAAAGCACCAGTCCGGCTTCATGGCGCATCACGTCGGCGATGGTGATGGAATCTTTGCCGTTGGCGGCGAATTCAGGCCACACTGAGGAAACCTGCATGCGTTGCACGAGTTACCTTGGTACAGTAGTACGTTATTCAATGTGAGACACTGTAAAAAAAAAAGTTCCCCTACCGTCTGGTCATAGTTCAGAAGGCCGCGATCCAGCAGTGATGCGAAGGCAATGGAAGTGATGGTCTTGGTTGTGCTAAAGACGAGCTGGAGGAAGAGATCGCCTTGCCGTGAGCTCGGATTGTTTAAGCGTACAATGACATCTCTCACCTGTAGCGTGTCCCCGTCATAGTTCTTGTTTTCGGCCTCTGCTGATGTCCCCCACAGGTCGACCACTTTGTCCTCGCCCACGTAGACGCAGCACTGAGCGTTGGCCTCGCGCCCCAACCTGAAGTTCTCAGTGAAGACGTTGGCCACAGGTTCAAACCCGGGAGAGACGTGTCCCTCGACAGTGAGAAATGGCTCCTCCACCCGCATGACGACGATGATGAAGACGGCGAACGCACCACGGCGACGGGTGAATCACGTTCGACCAATATTGAAAGTTTCAGGATTCTCTTGGAGCGGTCCAAGTATCACAGTTGCTGAGTCGGTCAAGTTGTTGCAAATGCATCAAAGTTATCTAATCTCTTCGCCGAAGACCTCTGAGGTAATTTGGGCCTTATCGTGAGCTCGACTAGCTAGTGGTGCCGAAGATCCGCCGTCCAAGCCGTAAGAGCTCGCGGAGGCTTCATTTATCGACGATTAAAGCGCTTGAGAGATCGACAGGGAGTCGAGAGAGAAATATAGTACCGAGTTAGAGACATTATTGACAAGGTCTCTTTCTTTCTCCTTTCTTCCTTTACGTACCTCCTCTGCTTCGGTCTCTCGACGTCGTCGTTCAGCTGGGCCACGACGTGCTCGACCAGGGAAAGCCGGGGAAAGAGCGCGCCCAGCTTGAAGAAGGACGTTCTCGTCCTCGTATGCAGACAGAGAAGGAGGATGAAATGCGCGGTCGACGCCTAGGACACGTAGTCTCCCCCCTCCCCCCTGCTGGCAGAGGCTGCCTGCTCGTGCCTGCCCTCAGGGACATTTCATGCAGAGGAAAGTCAGAACCTCTCTCTGCGTTGTCACCCGCCCAGTGCAGTTCGCACCAGTACGTGAAGGACTTGACCTTTTTTTTCTCTCTTTCTGTGTCTGGTCTGGTGCGTACGCGCGTGTACGTTTCGATTTATTTGCCAATGCCGAGATATCGTGCATGCATTATGTATTAGGAAGTACAATATCGAGTGAGCAGCAGCTCACACTCTACGTAAGTCATGGATACGACTGCAGTCGTATCCATGATGCTCCGTATCTATTTCTCGGATGCGTGAGTGAAATGTGGATGGTTCAGCACAGCTGTGCCTGTCTTCTTTGAAGACACCTTGGAGGACTTGCTATGCTATACAACTGGGACACGACTCGACCTTCCCGCAAATGAGCCACAACTAGGACTGGCAGGAAACGCGACAACGTATCAATATGTATGTACATATGAGGCCAGACCGAAAAACGGAAATTTCGGAACTTTATTGAGCGCATCTTCGGTTTGTTACCTGATCCCAAATGGTGAGGAGGGGACCCAAAAGCTGATCAGTTTCTCATACCACTTGACAAGAATGTCTTCAAAATGGGCAGTTGCACCAAATATAGCACGCCGCAAGAGACAGGAATTTTGGTCTACTCTATTATATATTATGCTTCCCCTAATGGACCTGGTCACCTTTTTCCCTGTTCTCTAACTCGTCTTAGACGGGTGGACAGATCCTGACCCCTGTTCAGGAGGGCAGCACCCCTAACCTGAGCAGTGACACTGGAGAATTAAAATTACTCTTGAGTGCACAAGAGTAAAAGTTTGGAAGGCAACCACAGGTGTGTGAGATATCACATGAGCCTTAGGCGGACCACGAGTGTACTTGATGTAGTTCATCATTGTGGCGGCCACCTTCGGCAGGGGGACGGTGACCGACCCCGTGGAGTCCTCAGTCTCGTGATCATGCACATGGACGACGACATAGTGCTCCCGCACGGACTTCTTCATGAACTCTTCCACGGTCATGCTCCAGAGGGCATCCGCTCGATTGCGACAGCCGATTACGGCCACCTCCATGACCAGGAAGCGCCTGGCATACACGAAGGACATGTACGCGCTCCGACGGGCGTCTTCCTCACTTTTGAGGGCCAGGAGTCTCTCGTACACCTCTCCTGCCGCCAAGGCAGCTTCACGTAATCCCTAACGAGCTGCAGGAGACGCCCACTATCCGCGCCCAGCACTCCCTCGTGGTCCTGTCTCTGCTCCGCCCGCTTTAATGTCGCCCGGGCAGCCGCCTTCGACTCCCCGGGGATGTCCTGCTGGACACTGCATAGCAGCCTCCTCCAGCTGCTCCTGCACTTGCTCCTGCACTGTGCGACCGGGGGGGGGCGTCCATCTTTACCAGGATCATCCGATAAAACCAGGCGCTGGCACAGAGGACCTGCACCTTCACGTGGCTTGACATCTCTCTGAAGCTCATCCAGTCCAAAGGGGGTGGGTGGCGGTCAGTAGGGCACGGCAAAGTTCAGTGCGCCCTCATCGACGTCATAGTAGAGCTCTCTCTGGAGGTATGCGAAGAAGCGTCGCATGTACAGCAGGTAATTCTTGGCGGTCCGCGGCTTCCGCTTTCGCCTTAGGTGCTGGGCGAACACATCGAGGGCGTCCACCCGCGGTGGGTGCGGGCGCAGACTCCCTCTCCTGTCAATGCTTCGCTTCCAGAGGGCGACATTTCGTGCACCGCCGTGCACAACGTCGAGGGATCCTTATGAGTCATAAGTAATGACGTTCGTGGGAGTCGCCTACGGGGTCACACCCCTCCACGGATAATTCCTGCCGCCTGGCAAGTGACGGCACGCACCCTGACGATGCCTCCCCGTCCCATGTGCCCAGACGCCCTGCCTGGCGAGGGCTGCGCGGCCAGGCCTCATCACGGTCATGTTCTTCGCCGCGACGCCCTTCCTCCCCAGACGCGGCGACCCTCCCTCACTGAGTCCAGGGACAGGTCCCGACATGGCGCTTCACGTGGAACACGAACTTTCCGCAGTGGGGGTACTCCTGGCGCTGGCGGTCTGTGTCATTCACTGACCGGAGGACATTGAGCAGTCCGGTCGCCTCGAACCAGTGGGCCCATCTGATGGGCCTCCTCACGTTAGACTTGTTGGCTACCGACATCGGACACTCTGGGTGAGGGCACCGCATCTGTCTACCTCCCACAGGACCATCTCCGACAACCTCGCTCCCCGGAGCAGCAATGCTCGTGTCCGTCGTCGTACCCTCCTCAGGAGCTGGCGAGGTCGCGGAGCTCTCCACGTTTGCACTGTGTCCTCCGTCGTACTGTGTGGCGACCTCTTCCGCCGGCGAGGAAGTCGAGATCTCTTCAGGTGTGCAGTGTCCCGCATCATACTGCGTCCCCACGCTCGCCGCGGCCCCCGGCCACGTCTGCGTGGCGACCGTTCCAACGCCGCGCATGCCGCCTCCACCTGAAGTGCCGCAGGTCCTGTGCCGAGGCTGCCACACCACCTTGACGCACGTGACTGATGTCGAGACAGACAGGAAAGGGAGGACGGGGTCGGTGACCTCCGCACCCTGATCGTGGCGAACCGAAGGGCCTCTGCAACGACACCTTTACAAGACTCTGTCCACACCACAACTGTGGTTGCGGGTACAGCGCCTGCCCCTGCCGCAACCACGGTCTTGGGAGAACCAGGCAGTCCTCGGTGCCGCCCGTGCCGGACCTGCGAGCAGCTGCGCACCACCCATGACTTTAAGGGGCCGGGGACAGTTGAATCCCCTGGCTTCTGGCCATCGGATATGTGGACATGGTCGACTGTGCCGCCGTCACCCACCGGTAAGTCACTCAGCGGCGAGCTATGCTAAGGTTCCGCAGAGTGGAGGAGGAGGTCAGAGCACCAGGGTCGACGTCATCTTCGTCAACGGCTTCGTTGGGGCCACGGGCGTTCAGCGAGTCGGCGACATTGCTCCCGGCGCCGAGGTCGCCAACTCCTTCAAGTACCATGGGAAAAGGGAGAGGAATCCCGGGGAAGAAACTTCCCCAAAAGGGTGGCAAGCAGCAGGGGATACGAGAGATGCCCTCACGGCCACAAGGTCCTTCGCCATCGTGTTCATTGTCGGAGCTGCCTGTGCCGACAAGGAGGTATCTTCGAAAACCATGGAAAATGGAGAAGCTGCGCAATGAAATAGCGTCGCTTCTTCAAAAGAATAAGACCCCACTGGAGATAAGGCTGATGCTCGAAGTGGAGGTGAGCACTGCAGGAGCGATTGAGAAATGGCGAATCTATGACAAAGAGTAAGGATGGACGGGGTCGCCAGGGGGCTGTCGCCGGTCAGCCCCCAGATAGGAGGACTGTGCGGCTGGACGACGACGGTGGGGCCACTGTGGTGACCATACGACAGACTGAAGCAATTGTAAAGTACAACGTGGACGACTACAATGGTGCAGAAGGGGTGGGTTATATATAGGCTAGACTCGAGCTCGAAAGCTTGAGAAAAGCTTGACTTTTGGAAGGCTTGATGGGGCTTGAGGCTTGACAAAAAAGCTTGAAGGCTTGACCTCTGAAAAACGAAAGTAATAGAAATATTTTTTCAGAGCTGAAAATCCTAAATGTCCAATCACTTCATTTGATTGGGACTTGAGGCTGACGAAGTGGCTTTATGTAAAATTTTGCCATTTCTTTCTTACCTAGTATGACTTTTGAGAGCATTTCAATGTATGGAAATAAACTCTTTGCAGAAGAAATACATGAATTTGCATTGTAGAGAGAGACTTGATCAAGCCGGCTCGAGCTCGAGATTTCGAGGCTCGACCCACCCCTATGGTGTAGTCGTCCCCCGACGTCCAGGTACTTATTGCGTGCAGAGTTTGACTCGACTCGACGACTGTACATGATTTTGCTTGTCTTTGCAGGGGAAGGTTCCAACCCGATTTTCGGTTGGTCAGAACTACGCAGCGGTTCGCCAGCTCCAGCGCCAACGACTTCCAAAGGAAAGCACGACCCCGGGAGATATGTTCACCGAAAGGGGGTCAAGGGGCAGGGGATAGAGAAGACGCCCTCACCGCCGCGAGTGCCGACGCCGGCAACCTCACGGACCTTAACTGTGTCCGGGATCTCACTCAACGCGCACGGGTCGCCAGCACCCTCGACGTCGACCAAAGGGAAACGGAGGGCGAATGTATCTCCATCATCGTGTTCCTCGTCGGAGGTGCCTGTTTCGCAGGTGCGCGATTGGTCCGATTACAACCAGAGCACCGTGGAGTCCGCCCGAAGAAGAGAGGATTTAGAGATTCCTGTTGTTAAGTTTTACCGACCGTCACTGTGATCCAAAATTAACAGTGTTATACATTTACAGTTGCAAGCATAAGAAAAGATACTTATGCATCTCCACTTCGCGCTTATGCAGTCCCTGAAAGAGAGGTTGTTTCTACTTCGCAAGATGAATGAAAAGATGCGTTAGGGTTCGCGATCGTGGGGGACGAATAGAGATGGGTCTTTCAAGTCAAAGATTTTCTCTTTTCTGGTAGGTGAAGCAGCCGAAGCAGGTTGACTCGAGCTGATGCCCACGTGGAATCGATGTCCGAGGTTGTGAACAAGTGCAAGTTGAGGCTGCTTCACGGAACAAGGCCAGAAGATCCCCGAGCTCAAGGATGTAGCTCGTTTCCATCGGATATTAGGTTTGTCACGAGGCAAATGAAACACAAGCTTGAAAGGTCTATGAACTTGATTAAATGACATGAGCATAGATGAGATGATGTGTGGACATGAGTTTGAGTGGCTTCTGCAGTCAATTGGAACTCGGTGCTCCTCCTGGGGAGTCGCCTGCTGGGTGGGTGAAGGGGCTGCACAAAGTCGACAGAAGTTGCCGACCGGTGTTTGGCTGGCCAGCGGGCGGTTCATCAAATGAGATGAGGCTCGACTTGACTCGGACTCCCTAAGACTTCGACTTGACACATCCCTATGGTAAGGCCGCTGCGCCGAGGGGAATTTTCAGGATCGTAATCACTGGACCACGTACTTAGTACTTTGGGAGGACTTGAGTCTTGTTCGTAAGCAAAAAGGCATGCTATCATCAGCCTGCATGTACGTCACCCCCGGAGCAACATCCGGAACGGTAAGTATGACCAACTTAGTAGGTAAGTTTGACCTATGCCATGCGCGCATAACACTTAATACGATTTGAGTGCGACCAAGAAGAGCTGGAACCTTTGGCCTGCATTTAGTGCCAAAAGCGAGCTTGGCGAGAGTTCTCTGATCTTTGTGGAGTCTGGAGTTTGTGAAGATGGAGTCTGAGGCCCCACGATGCATGTTGAAGGAAGAGTTTTGATGCGTGGCGAAGACCAGCACGTAGACGTGACTGTTGTACAAAACTCTTCACCTGAGTGGCACTAAGTACTGTCCCAGCTGCGCTCGGTCGGTTCATGCATGAATTCGTCCTTCCAGGCACTCGCACTGACTCTGACGGCGGGACTACATCCAACCCCTTTGATCAGCTTAACTTTGGAGTCTGCAAGGTCTTCACGGAGGAGTCCGAGAGTCGCTCTTTTTTGCTGGATCATCTCCCAGATGTCCTCGTCAGTCGTCCCATGGCGGACAATTTATGTCGCCATAACCAATCTGAGGTTGAAATACAGTTGCGTAGTACAGAGGAGTATGTGTTAATACAGTTGCTGTCCTTGGTCTCGCAGGCTGAAGTGCACTCGAGGGATAATGAAGACTCTTGGTTGGTTAAAATCAAGAGATCCAGCTCTCTGAGTCAGAGTCAGTTGGTCGTGCTACAGGCCACTGTATACACACACTCCTCAATTTCTGCTACTACACACCTCAGTTTCTCCCTCTTTCTGGCCTTTTCGTTCCTTACCCTGACAAGTCTCTAGTGAAGCGAGAGGACTGCATCCGTGGATATTCTGCAGGACGTGAGTATCCTCTGCATGGGAAGAGGAGAGCGAGGACTCTCTGACCACTTACAACCAGCAGCATGTCTTCAGTCAGTTCCAGGAGACAGCAGTCACTCTACAAACCTTGTTGCACTCGGCTCCCTTCTCAGTCCGCACCAGTTCCTCCTCAGAGAAGACCAATGCCACTGCTTCTTGACTACCTTGCAATGGTTCGACACCTCAGAAAGTTCATTCCTGATTGTCTCTGGAACCAGAAGACCTCTGAATGTTCCTGCAAGCTTCGTGCTCGAGCCTACTGGCATCCAAGCCACCCAAAGGAGAGATGCCCCTACACTTCTTATCCCCGTTACAGCAATGACGACCCAAGGGCTTGCAGCCGAAAGGTGGAGCATATGCCAGAATTCCACCAGGTTTTTCTGCTTCAACAGAAGCTGTCTCTACGCTTTCTACACCGATTCCAGAAACGACACTAAAGTAAGACAAACATAGAACTTAGCATGGCCATTGACTTTAAAAAGATTCGGCCGCTGGACTCGAGAGCTGGGGCAATCACCAGAATCTGTGAGGCAAAGCTAGCGCTGGTTCCGAATTGAATGACTACATAGAGCGAGATCAGAACGTCGCTTGAGATACATAATTCTTGACACAAATGACATTTCCACAGATAGGCCCTAAACACGACTGGACGGTTGATGTCTGAGCAGGGCACAAGCGTTGTTTCTCTGTTGAGATAGATGCTTTGGCAGTTGCTCAAGCTTTTGTACCTCCTCTTTGCTCTTCTGCTTCTTCCCGAAGTGTCCAAGACTCTGGGTCTCCTTCTTCTCACAGAATGGACAAGTGTGTATTATTGTATATGGTGCAGCTGGAATTTGTGGCACTTTTCTTCACCTTTGTAGGCTCCACCGCAATGTTCTCATTTTGTAGTCGTACAACACAGGAATCACCGTTACTACTGCTGGCCCTTGGGTTTGTCTGAAAATCTTAGCCTCTTTGGAGTAGCACCTGACTGGCTCTTCCCCAGAGGAGCCTAAGTTCCACGTGCTGCACCCTCTTTGATGTCAGTACCATGGGAGGTCTTCAACCATGGGTGTTGCAACAGGTGGCTCTGGAAGCAAGAGAGGGAGACAAAGGAATCAGCAAAAGAATAAACCAGCGAACAAAAGGATGAGAATAGGCCCAAGGCAAACGAAAAAACCCTCTGCAGGAGCTGTGGGGACACCAGGCTGCTTTGCAGTCTGTGTCCCCAAGTAAACTGTAATAAGGATCATCAACAACTTACCCAATTTTGGGATGGAGCCTTCCAGATTTGACACTGTGGTGCCAACGGTGGGAGGAAAACCTACCCAAAATCGGTGGTCCTGCTCTGCTGGTGGCATGTAAAACCCAACAAAATGCCAAAGCATAAAATTGCGTCCTTGTAACAACCCTATCTCTAGATGTGTAATAACACGTTAGGTGCTTGCTGTTTCGAAAGCTTCACTTTTGCAAATTGGTGTGGGGAAATGGACCTGCGGCCAATAGAGTGAGATTTTTCTAGACATATCTGTTTGAAAATGAAATACAGATTAGTGCTCTAACAACCAGACAAAGTGCAAAAGCAAATCTAACTCTGTAGTCGAAGTCTTAAACCTTTATAACTCTGGTGTTCGGTACGAGCCGAGGAGCTCGAGTCATCCGAACGCGTTTCTTCCTCTTTGCGCTAGGTAGACTGCGTTGTTCGAGGTAGTTGGTTTGAATGAATATGCTGGACACGCACAAAGAGCTAGCTGCTTTCTAGTTATAGATACTGTATCCACATTCTAGGTAGCATACACATTCGTATATCGATATTTTTTAGCAATGCGATTGGATTGCGACCACGAGCTGGGACATCTAGTCCACTAAAGTGCCAGAAAAGTTGCATTTGGGCTCCGACCTTTGGGTTGTTGGAAGCCACACGACGCATGGTGACGATGAGTGGTGGAGGCGAGTACTTACAGCACGTCTGGTCACTCCTATGATGAAAAGTAGACTGTCGTTCTCAGCCCAGGGCCGCAGTCAATCAAATTTCTGCCCGTGCGCAGTCGACGCTCACAGATTCAAGCAGCCATCCAGATAATTCTGCTTATATCAAGGTGAGCGAATGCGCGCACGTCTGCAGAGCAGTCAAAGCTCGCTCTGACCTCTCAGACAGCAGCGACCAAATTTGGTCTAACTTTGCTGACCGTCAGCGCATGCGCAAAACACTTTTTCTTCTTAAGGGCCGTTTTCTATGGGCATTTGTAACTCACAGATGCAAAATTAACTACTTTGGCAGAGTTTGCTACAATAGAACTCGCCTGTTTCGTGAAAAAAGTGAGTCGTCCTAGAGCAAAAGTCCATACACTGGGCGCCTGATATAGCGACCAGCCACTTATAGTACCCATTTGGCCGGCTCCAGCTCATCGTAGTCCCTGAGTTGTCTCAGTTCCAGTCCGTCTATATCACCAGAGCATCTCAGTCCCCGAGAGTGACAGCGAGAGCCAATGGTAGGAGAGTGTGAGCGACAGCCTCTCGTAACTCTCGCCCTTGCTCTCGCTCTCAAATGTTTCACTCACTGCTGAAAGTAAAGACCCTCCAGAAAGAAAGACCAAAGAACGAAACAGCACGATATATATATATATATATATATATATATATATATATATATATTCTCACGATTCTCTCCAGGAGGCCCGAAAACCTGGCACAGTGGTTTTTTTTATGAAGTGCAAGGAGGAGAAGGCTCTTCTTAACAATGTTTATTTACATTTGTCAGCTTCAAGTTGTCCCCTTTCGTCACATTCGTTGCTGGCAAAAAAACGAAATTGGGTCCATCTTCCGACGAAAATCTCCAGGCCACACTGTAGATTATGGGGAGAACTGAAGTCTTGGTCCATTTCAGAGTCTTGGGTTATGGGCCAGGCTGTGCTGAAGGTTTGCGCAAACCAGATGGTTCCATAAGCATGCTAGTACTGGATGGCAGGTAAGCAAGTCAACAGGTGAGCAGAATTAGTCGGTAAGTCAGCTATTGGACCGTACAGATGTTAGGTGCCCCAGACAGCCATGATGAGATAATTATTGGTAGAGAAATTATTAGCTACGCTGCATGTTTTACTTGAAACAATCTTCATAGCTGCATATTTTGTTGCATTTTTTAAAAGGGGACAAAGACCCAATAGGGATCGAGATGTCCAGGGACTGAGACAGCCCAGAGACGTAGATATCGGGTCATCATTATAACAGAATAAATTTGGGGACACTGTGACGACAGAAACCGTGGTAGCAAGGTCAACCAGCATGAAAATGGAGGTCCAGCTGATGTCCCTGATGATGGGCAAGGCGCAGTTCGTGATGTCAAGTCTAGAGACACTGCCCCGAAGGAGGTCTCGTTGTAGAAATTGAACGAATTTCCCAATTCCCTCTGTTCATCTACACCACGCAGTACTGTCATGATAAATTTTCTAACATCAGCACATCTTCTTACAATATAAATGTTTAGTAAAGGAAGTCCGTACACAAGTAAAGGAAGTCCGTACACAAGTAAAGGAAGTCCGTACAACTATCACTCAAAAGGTTTTTCCCAAGACTAGATCTGTTCAAAGAAAATGCCTTCCTGGGTAAAATTACAACTGCATGAAGATTCGTATTTGCGCAAAGGCTACACAGTAACGAATGCAGGCTTTGGTCAATGGTGGCGGAAAACATAGATACGAGAGACAGGAGTACGGAGGGGTGCACTAACCCTTCGAAGGTCATTAGTGATGCTTATGCCCTTCAGTCAATCTCCTGCCCATTTTTAGGCCCCAAGTACTGTTGAATTTAAAAAAATAGTCAGGTCAGGTCAAGAATGAGTAGAGAAATTAATTCAATGCACACTTGGCAAAATTTTGACGCATCAAAAGTCTTGTTCTTGTCTTGCTTCCGATCATGAGTGTGTTGGAAAATTTACACCAAATTGTATTCATGAAAAAAACTTATGCACATGAACGGCGATGTTGATTGTGATTGATGTGTGCTTGGGTCCAAGCAAAAAGGACGGTTTTGGAGGGGAATATACAGAAATAAGGGAGCTGAAGTTGATAGCTCTAACTTTGCCCAGGACAGTAAAGCTTAGTGCCGCAATTCGTACACACTCAATCAATCTAAGTCTTACACGCTTGAAGGGTTGACTTTGCACCCGCTCTCCACGTCCGACTCATCAGCCCTAGACTCTCAGGTCCACATGCGTATATTCTGGAACAGCATGACCTAGCTCGGTATGAGCCAAACCGTGCCGGGCAACGCGGGACATTTTCCGCTAGTATGACGTATAACAAGTTGTGTATACGTAGATTCGATAGTATCCTATGGCTATTACGGTTCATGCGTCCGTATATGTGGTAGAATGTCTAAACTCCCCTGGAGGCGCTGACGCCGTACATCCGGTCCAGCTCGTGCTGGTAGAAGGTCTGTATCGGCTTCCGCTTCAGCTTGAACGCAGCAGTCACCAATCCGGATTCTGGCGTCCAAGCCTCTTTGCACAGGGTTACTGCGCCCGGGATTTCGAACTTCTCCAGTGCATGAGACTTGCCATGGTTCACCAGCTGCCTCAGTACGGCGCCAGTGATGTCACGGTCCCGACACAGGAGCTCGAACTCGGTGCCTTCCTCCTTGCCCAGACGTTGAGCCAATTTGGTAAGTGCCTTTGGGTCTGGGGTGAGAAGGGCGACGCAGTAGGAGCGCGCGGAGTCTCCATATATGCAGATGTTGTCTACAATGGGGCACGTCTTGAGACAGGCCTCCACCTTGCCCAGGGAGACGTACTCTCCGAACTGAAGCTTCACCAGGTCTTTCTTGCGGTCGATGATGGACAGGGTTCCGTCCGCATTGATCTGGAAGATGTGCGCATTTAAGTACACTTGGCGGTGTGCTACACATGTACACGTTCAAGTAGGCGCCCGTCCTGGTTCCTCACATTGGCATCTCTCACGCCCAGGCCATTTCCCCCTGGTACACGTATCCCTCCTACCTGAGTCAGTACATCCCATCTAGCATTGTCCTTTACTGACACTGGCTGGTAGTAAGAAGTGATCGTGCTTTCTCACCTGCCCGATGTCGCCTGAACGAAACCAACGCCGTCCGTGAGCCTCGAAGAAATCCTCTGCTGTCTTCTCAGGCATTTCATAGTAGCTGCAGATGAAAATAATACGACCATGTAAATACTTTACTTTCCACGAGTACCCGCATGCGTCCGCATCAAGTATAAGGTGGCCAGCAAGTTCAATTGCTTGTTCAGTTCGGTATTTATCTGTTTTACACTGTTGATTCATTTTATAGATGTCACACAGAAGCACCGTCACCAGATTCAGCCATTACGTGCTCTAAAAGCCCATGGAAGGCCTTTTCTAGAGTGTCTATGTCGCACTCCATCACCACGGAGGACTTCTCAGTCGCAGCTATGTACGCACGCAGTAGGGGAGGGAAGAAATGTCTATATGTAAAATTGCTACACTTCGGAAAAGTCAATATTGCGAAAAATTGAGTGCTGCTGGAGTAAAAGTGCATATAAGTGTAGGGGGAGAGTATGAGAATTCCATGAAGGGGAATTGGAAACCACGCCTATTGCTCAATTTGGTCAAAAGTTTCGGCTTCACAAAGTTCCCTGAGTGGGCATCCATAATTGATCATTTGCGCCCAATTTCGGCCTCAACTTTGCACCCACGTTTTGAAGAAATGAGTTTTACTGAGCTTTTCACAGAGGGCCAACCCTTTCTGTGGGTGAAGCCAGTCAAAAGTTATAAATGATAGAACGATGCACACATAGTCTGATTAACTGAAGTACTCAAAAAAATCAAATGACTCAAGTTTTGAACGTCAAATTTACTCAGACTTTGAGAACACTCACTGACTCTCATCTGCTTGTGTCTTTAAAAGCGGTTAGAATGACACTTAGAAATGTGATTTTCTGAGAGATATTTTCCGTAATGAAACTCAAAAGTCTCTGCGTGTCGCTGAAGTTATTCTTGCTGCAGTAGCACACGTTTCATCAAAGCAAGAAGCAGTTAAAGTGGCGCCCGTCAGCAGGAAGCTACTTCGCTCTCACTCAGTTCTGTACCAGAGGAGCAAGGAGAACGCAGCATTTACCCAAGCTGTAACCCTCTGTACTGTGCAGATGTGCTAGCAGCTTTGGAAATATGTGTTCGACAAGAATGCTGGTTCAGAAATGTTGCTAACAGGATTCAGCTGTCGATAATATTGCCGCAGAAATTCTGTCAAAACACTGCGGCCTGACATGATGCCTCCAAAAAAGCATAGTCCTAATATTAACAACTGGCTGAGGAGATGCAGCTGCAATGTAGTAGAGTCAAGTGGGGCTTTAAGGTGAGGGAGGAGAACCTCAGACTACCTGACTTTTCCTAAGCCTAAAGCTAATTTAACAGTTAGTTGACCTACACCTAAAGCCACAGTATGATTTCTCCCGCCGTATCATATACGAACAGTATTACTATTGGGCGGCATTATTTTATGGGGCTCCCGCCAGAAAAAGCTTCGGAGGTTTATGCAACAATTTTCAGTTTCGACTCTGGCTAATCGCAACTTGGTCTGGTCTCCTAAGCAATTGCGTTCATCCTGAGCACTCAGTACGTGCACACAGCAATTTGTTTTCTTTGTCTTCTCCTCCAAAAATATCTTGTTGCATGCCTCTCCAGAGTGAAGGCCTTGTTGGCAACCTGACGGTTTCCTTCCAACGGCTGATAGCCTCACTACAACTACAGGAAAGTAAAACTGCAGTGAGGATGTTTTTCACATTTTAACACTTCGGCCTCGGAGATTTCTTTGCAGTTCGTGTAGTGCAGCAGTAGAATTGCAAAGGTTTGGTGGTGTCAGACGCAAGCTCAGCACTCCCTTTCCAAGCAATTAGACTTTCAACGGTAAATTGTTGCCACTGCAAAGACCCATGATAAATTCTATTCTTCTTTAAGCCTTTTGTGGCCTCCCTGTCTGACTAAATTCGATTGTTCGTTCCTTCGGCCTTGTCAGCAAATGGATGGGTCTTCATTCCCTTTGTTTCAGAGCTTGCACTGTATAACTTCGGGAAAAGAAAAGCAGAGCAAGAGCAACAACAGAGAGCCAGAGAGAGTAGAAGAGTAGGGTTCACTCGATTAGTTTGCAAATTGCTTGGCCGAAGGAAAGGTTAACGTCAACAAGTTGTGCTCGGGGCCAATGCTCGTCCCCCGATGGCCGGGATCTTTTGTGGCTGCTATGAGCTGGCCGAGTGCTCTAGTGCAGCCCGCGACATATGGAGGCATCTGTTGATAGGTCTGTACTGAGGGCATCTTCACCACCCCGGTAAAAGTGTGCTGCAACCAGCTCTTGCCAGACCCCAAGTGTGTCGTCAGGGAGTGAGGAAGCAAGAGTAGCAATTGTTCTTAGTGGACTCTTTCTTAGGAGCTCCGAGTTCCACTCCAGGAGAACCAATTGTACGCCCTGCAGTGTGACCAGATCTGGTGATGAATCACCAATCTGGCGATTTCAAGAGTAGCGAAGTAGCCCGGCCGAAGGTTAGCCCATCTGATAGCTTATGGTTATGCACACACATGCTTGTGAGTTCAGCCACTCAAATATTTACAATCTGATGCGCCCAAAGTCAAGAGATGTCACAGGGGACCCAATCGATCACAGGGCTGGTCCCTCTGTCACTAGAGGGCCGACGGCATAAAATGGGACAACGTGAGCAAGGTTAAACACGCGTGCGCAGTATAAAAGTTCTTGCGCGAGCTGTTGGAGCCCATGATACTGGGTACCTCAACTGAAACTTTGAGCTTCCTTCAGCCCCCCGCTGAGATATGAGGACAAGCACGTAGAGTAAAATGATCCATTTGAGGTTAAGCGGCCTTGAAAAGTCAAGCACTCTTTCAGTGCATCCAAATCCTTCTCGACTATGAGCCTTCCCCTCCCTCCTTTGTCATAATGAGATTTCGCAATTCAAACGGCTAATGAAGCTCTGAAAGCCCGAGGATTATGACTGGATTAGTGGTGACTTTGATGATGCACCAGGCTTGAAGCATGAATCCGTCGTTGATCATTTCTGCAGTGGGGTGGGGAAGGGAAGTGGTTTTTCAGCACAACATTTTCAGACTACCCTTTTTTGTCTAAAGTTTTCCTAATATACCCAGATACCCCTTCCCGGCGTCACCTTCAAGGTCTCCACCAAAAAGTTTGCAACAGCCACGCGAAATGTGGCCCCTTTCCATCGTTTTCAGGGCCACCACAGAGATTTGGGCAAACCGATGTTGCCTTACAATGCAAGTTCAATGGGCCTTGTCCTTTTGGCGACCACTACGGTCGTGAAGTCCACGACTGGTCAGGTCATTTCGGAGACGAGTTAAATTTTATGCCTGACTATGAAAACTATTTTGGTGGCACCGATCGAGCTTACAGCATCAAGTCAGTGACGGCTGAAGCAAATGACCTAGAAGAGAACCTAACGTATCGTGCACTGATGCCACTTGCGACGTCTAGGACTAGTGGCAATCCCTTCAGTGTCCTCTCGAGCTCTGTGCCTTTATGCGAATAAAAATAGTCGAGTCGTTGGACTGACGACTCGAGCGACTCGAGCCAGATCGACCTGTGCCACCCCGACCCTCTCCCCCTAGAGACGCTGTAGATAAAGACTGACGAGCTCCAGCAAAGCAGCCAGGCGAGGGTTGGACAGAGGTGCCGCTCTGATTGGTCAAATCAGACCTTGTCTGGGAGGTCATTGTGTCCCCGCACGAGGTCCCTGCCCCCACTTATCATTGTTTTCAAGGCAAGGTCCATTTTGTGTTTCCTGTGACACGATGCAAAGAACATACGAGTGCGTACGTACATGGACAAGGAAGGAGCGAACGTAATATAGCATATCACACCCGTATGTTCTAAATAATGCAGGATCTTTATATCCCAGAGGTGCTCGATCATGTCAACTTCAAGACCGGTTTCTCCGACGACGTTTTGATGCAGACAATTTTGCTGTCTCGCTGCACTTTTACCATTGCAAGGAGAGACAACTGTTTTGTCTGGAAGCTCGACTTTGGAAGTGGCACGATCGTTACGTCCAAAAAGGTAACATTGACACTTTTGTGCTCGGCGCAATCGTGCAGAACTGTGTCCACAGGTCCGAATCTGTCAAGACTTTGAACTCCAGATGCCCATAGTCCCAGGAGAGATCAAGGTACTTCAAAGTACTCTGAAAGTCCACTCAAATCTCCTGAACTTGCAGTACGTGCACGCGCTACCTCACTGTGCGATGACAAAAGCTCTGCCATTTCTTTGGTCAGGTGAGCACCATGTTTTGCAAGAGCGACAAGACCCTGAAGCAGACAATGATCTTTCCCCGAGGAACCTTGGCGCTGGCTTACAAGAAGAGGAAGCGAGGAGGACTATTGATCGTAAGAACTCCTCTGGCCATGATGCTCAATGGCACATGACGTGCATTTGGCAAAGTAGCATTCCACGGGCGGGAGGTCACTGGCGCCCCAAAGTGGTCTTGCCCCGAGCATGAGGGCAGCGGTGACGGCTGTTGGGGCCGAGTGTTCGTAAAAAGTTTTGCCAAATGCACGGCTGATAGTCCACTTTGCATTCAATTCATTGGTACTGAGTACGTCCAGAAAAGAACTGCTTTACCACAGTGTACTGACAGTATGCCGCAAAAGCTTTTCCGCACGGAGGGCAGGCGGTAAGTGAGGGGTGACGACTCCTAATGCAAAACTCAAAAATATAGTTACAACTATCCATCAATGCATGGAATTTCGGACTGCAGTGTTCATAGAATGCTACTTTGCCCAATGTTTGTGTTGTGCTATCACGTCATTTTAAAGGAATCCAATAATTAATGGGCTGCCAATTGGCAGCCCATGACGTAAGTGACGCATATCAGTGGATATTGTAGTGTTTTGAGAAGTACCTCAGATACTTCTGGCCTTTGCCGCAATACCCTGACAGGAAATAAGCCGATGTCAATACTTGAGAAGGTACACAGCGTACTGTTCGCTGTTGGACTTCCTCAGCGCGATCGAAGTGAATGAATGCAAAATGGAGAATCGGACGTAAAAAATTAAGTGTAAACTTTCGTAGGAAATGGAGCTGAAGAGGAGACGCGCATTGAGGGGTGAAATGAAGTTTGACAAGAAGAACTAGCCACAGATCACGCACCACACGCGTGTACTTACCCCTCCGTGATGGCCGGTCCGCCAATGAGCACCTCCCCCCTGGGTCTGGGCAGGTCCGTCACCCTGTAGTTGCCCTCCTCCCAGTTGACGAGAGCAATCTGAGTGCCAGGGTTCGGCGGCCCGCACCTGTGTAAAGCACAGGGTAACACTAACTACGCTTCCCTGCCAATGCCAAAAGTGCGCACCTGGCGGTGGTGGTCTCCTCCATGAGGCTGAGCGTCGCGCAGGCAGTGGTCTCGGTGAGTCCATAGCCCTGCAGCACCGGACAACCCATGCAGATGCGGATGAAGTCGTGAGTCTCGGAGGAAAGAGGAGCACCACCTGACCAATGTTGGAGAGAACTGAATTGTGCACCGATTGGGCCCGAATCAATGACTCAGCTCACGTACCACAAACCATCACCCTGATCCTTCCGCCGAAGAGTGCGCGAAGCTTCCTGAACACCAGAAAGTCCATGATTGGTGTGTTTTCTCCCTTGTTAACTGCTGCTTTGCGGTATTCGTAGCAAAATCTGTGCATGGTTGGGATGTGGATTAGCATGAGGCCTCATTTCTAAAAATGATAATAATGATACGTACGTGAATACTTTTTCGAAGACGCTGCCGCTCTTGCTTAGGGCCTCGGTAATGGTCTTAAAGACCCTGTCTAGAATTAGTGGGACCGCGGCCATGACCGTTGGTCTGAGGACAGACGCGTCTCCCTTGCGACCTCGCTTGACCATGGACGACTTGTCCAACAGTGTGTTTGGGGTTGAGTAGCCCACGCGGACACCTTTGAGAAACATCACGCTCTCACATATAAGCTCGAGCACGTGCGCCAGCGGCAAGAAGGCAACGTAGGCGTCATACGCGTTGGTCTCCATGTCCATGCAGAGTACCAGTGATCTGGAGGCGAGGACGTGGGCAAAACAGGAGCATGTTTTGTGTAAGTGGGATTATAAGTACACCTTTGCTTACTTTAATGCGTTGTACATGTTCCTGTGCGAGATGATGACTCCCTTTGGTACGCCCGTGGACCCGCTGGTGTACATGATGATGGCAGGGTCCTCGGGGGCCGGTGGTGTCGGCAACACTTCTGTCGAGTCGGCCAGCTTCTTCCCTATAGAGATCACGTCCCAGAATGGGGTTATGACGACGTCCTCCCGGAAGCCACTTGTGTCTGTGGTCTTGATCTGACATCGTGGGGAAAGAGGTCTTTGTAGTCGCGTCTTAGCTGATGTGGTACTGCGATTCTGAACTTACTTGATCTTCAAAGAATACGATGTGCTTGACTGAGTCTGTGTGCTTCAGGATGCGTCTAAACTTTGGCAGTAGCTCATGACTGGTGACCACATGAGTGGCTTTGGTCTGATTGAGTCCGTGGACCACAGCTTCTTCGCCCAAGTTGGTGTACAAAGTCACCACGGGAAAGCCCTACATGTCATGGGTAAAAAGAGACACCAATCAGTCATTGTTTGGCGGTTTCGGCGTAGTTGGATGCGCTCCTACTTGCTTGAACGCTGCTTGAGCTGTGATGAAGAACTCCGCTCTTGTATCGGCAAAGAGACATGCCTTTTCGCCTCTGTTCAGCTTCAAAGCCCTGAGTCCTCTGCCCAAGCATTCGGCAGCACTGTCCACTGCATCATATGTGAGCCATCGGTAATCCCCTAAATCGAGCTTTTTGAAGATCTTTCCATTGGGCTGCACCTCGTCCTCTTCTGCAAGGACGTCACGGGTGCCAAGCAACTCACGCTCTCCCCCATACCTGTGAAGCACGAAATAACTTAGGGACAATCTCCTCTTTATCACATACTCGCGGTACCTACGTACACTTGCATGGCGAATTTCCAGGCATCTGCCATGGTCGCACACTTGGCCCTAGTCATGGCATCCACTAAATGCCTCCTCTTCTCGGGGGTGGCCTCGTAGACGATCTCATCGTCGGACCGGCGCACCACCCGAGCTCGACATCGGTTCATGGCCTGTCTCTTCTCCCATGGTCGCTGCAGCAACTGATATAGTGGCCACGTGAGCAGATCCCAGATGAAAACCACGGTGGTGATCACCGCCAAGGCGATATCACCGCCGTTCATGACTTCCGCCTCCCCCTGCTTCGAGACACGACAGGATAAAATGAACACGGTCGCTGACACCCAGACTCTGCTGTGAAGTAGTGGGTTGGCAAAGATGATGACACGACGCTGCGACGAGGAGAGCAAGGACTGGTTCTCGGCGCTCGCCGATCACGTCGCGGCAACAGTAACGCAGAGTAGGCACAGGGTGACTACAAGTAGATAAACAATTACATACCCCAAGGAACTCGACGTGTGCAGCATAATTCATCTACGTATGTATTGTGCGATATTCTTTCCTAGCAGGCTTAACAGTAGCGATGACGTAGGGAAAGGAGATCTTTTTTAGGTAGCATTTGCTTTGAGGCATTCTTTTATCGCCCAGTCTCAAGAAAGGATATCGCACACGAAAGCCCAGAAGGTAACGTTGCAACTTTCAATGGTTTCGGGGCAAAACAGTTCAATAAAGTTGTCCAATTGAAGGTCCTGACAATAGCCACACTTGATGCTGAGACATGAGGCAATAATAGTTGCTGACTCACTCTGTACAGTTCTTCTTGAGCAAGGGCAAAGATCTAGCGCAATACCGGTGGCAAGATGGGGAGGGGGAGGACGACGATGTAGTCGGCCGTACTTTGATCCTCCTAAGATGGCCGCTTTCACGCTGTCACCCCGAGGAAGCCAGGACCCGAAGAGAAACCAGTTTCATGAAAAAACCCTCCTCCCTTAGTTCACAGGGTAGGATTTTCCTGGAATTTTGGCTAAATAAACGGAGAAACCAGATTGGCGATAGCAACAAAAGCAAGCGTGCCAATTGTGTCTTGAACACTCTTACTACAGCATATTAGTCAGTTATGCGACGCGCTGTTATCTACACATGACCTCTCGAGATGGTGCTGTACTCAGCTCAGGTATGCCTACACGTTGATTACACAACGCGGCGAATGATATGCCTACGCGAGCTGCCCACTGTGCTGATTCTCTCATCGTGTGAAGTAAATCAGATTAACAGTAACACGAGGAGCTCCTTATGGAATGTGATTATAGGCTTTAGCGATAAGGAGACGATATGTTAAAGATTGGGGACGCTTCCAATGCTGCTTTTTCAGGGCAAGGTGTAACAACCGAATCGAGAGCAGGGTTCTCCACTCGTAAAACTGCGCTGGACTTGAGTCGTGTTTTAATGCCTCAGCATGTGTGCATACATTAGACATACATATGCCCACTGTGTGTAACATGGGAGAGCATTCAGCATACGGACGAGTGCGACGGTGGTATCACGCACAAATTCCTTCACGTCTGCACTGCGTGCTCGGGTAAAGTCCAAGACTCAGCTTATCGAGAGCTCTTTGAGAGCTCTTCTACAGCATGTCTCGGTTCCAACGCCACTGCTTCTTCGTCTTCTTTTCATGAGTACCCGTCCCATGCGGATGTCGTGCTGCATCCCCTCCGTGAACCTCTCCCAGTACAACATGCAGAAGATGTACTTGCAGGAGCAGTTGTAGAAGGAGTTCTGACATCTGCCAGTCAGTATTGACAATGTTGTGGTCGTCATCTGCATCGACGTCTTACTTTTTAGCAGCAAAGTTGCACTTCCCCTTCGAGGAACGCTGCAGGGGCGATCAGTAGTGCAATTCCGTTTCACCTAGCACCTCAGCAATGCCAAAGCTGAATAGAAGATGAGCATATGTTGCTCATGGACTGTGTGAGTCGATAACATAATAACTACAGGGAGTGTCCTAAAGGCCCCAGCCTTTTGAGTGCAGTGACATTAACAAAATTCGACTTGCCCCCACCGGAGGATGTCTTCAAGGACACACTCAAGCCTTGTTGATCTCAACGTCACATTATGCTCCTCTTTACATTGCTTCAAGCTTTTTCCATGTAGCATTTTCCTTGACTCAAGCAACCAAAACCTTAATAATACTTTAGCACGCTCTTTCATGCGACGAGTACACGTTGTCGCCGTCGATGATCCCGATCTCCTCCTTGCGGGGATCCATGCCAAAGCCTTCCTGTTCGAAAGCCGCCGACAAGAACACCCCGGTCGCCGGCGTGGAAAGAACGATCCAACCTCGTGCTCGTGCAGGCGTTCAACTAAATCGAGGAATTCCAGCGCCAATTGAAAATGCTGGTGCCAGAGATTTACCGACCAATCTCGTTTAAGACGCTTGAGCAGATATGGACTCTAGCTGGTTGGGATTTTTCCATGTAAAAAATGTGTGCGTACGTGTGTCGTCAGGTGATCTGTATTCCTTTAAGTAGAGCATAACGCCAGCTTCCCTTACTTCTTGAAGAGATCTCCTCCAGCTGAATGTGACCCAACCGAGCTGATGGCTACGGAGACGCTAAAGTTGAGCCCAAGGACGAGTCAACCTGCGTATTTCTTGTTCCCGTCGGGCAGGACCACGACCTGACTCCGCCTTTGTCCAAGATTTATAAAAGCCCGGCTTAAATACCATCTGTGGATAGTACTGCCTGGTCACAACTTTACACAATGCTTATGATAGAGGTAGAAGCAATCTGTCTCCCTCCTCGCCCCCGAGAGATCTCATAAATACATGTACGTACCTGTACACGTGTACGTACATGAAACTTACCTTTTGCACACTAGCAGATCTGGCCGAGAAAGCCATTGGCTTCTGGAAATGACTAGCAAGAGTCCGCCGCAATGTTGCCAGTGACGGAGAGAGGAACACACAACTTGCGAAAAGAGGCGCTCTGCTTGTAAATTTGGCACACCTGATCTAAAATGCAATCTTCTTAAGCAGCTCATGCTCGTAAGGACGCCCACATCGCGCACCAGTGCGGTGCCGGTGAGCGCGAGCGTACTATCCACGCAGGCCATGACGAGACTACTGCTTACCCACAGCCTGGTCGATGTCATCCTGGGCACAGATATGTTGTTCGCATCTCGCACACCCTCTGACGCCGAGCGCCAGCACCGTCGACAATGGCAACGACGCCGCCATGAGCACGACTCGGTGCCCCTACTGGAGGAGCGACGTCCTGTGGACCAGCATCGTGACGAGGCCATGTGCAACTACCAACGAAATCACCAAATTTGATGAGAAAGTTACGAGATTCGTCTGCTGTCTTGCCAAATCTACACCAAACTTTTTTTGCTGTGGCAAACTCAGGGGACGCACTAATGGGAGGCCGGATGCGAATGCACAGCTGGGCGGATAAAACCGGAAGTTGACTGCTTTCGCAAACAATCACTACCATTAACTTTGTCCCTGCTGCACTGGTAAGTGGTCAGGTACTGGACGATCAGGGTCACTACCCGTGGCTACGGGTACGAGGAACGTGTCCTCTCTGCACTAATCTTGGGCATGGCTTGCTTACTTTTCTAAAACTAAAAGTACGTTCAAAGTTTGGGAGCTTACTGCACCTGTACATACGCACCACCGAGACCTCGATGTTGCTACTGGTCTCTAGAGGGCGCTCGCTTAGTTAGGTAAAGTTAGGATAGAGAGCGCACACAAACCCTGTTAGGCAAGGTCTGTGAGGTTCACCTCACCTGATCGATGGCCTATGACTGAAGTGCGCGCTGCCTTTTGTTCCAAAACTTACGAGCCGTTACGCTAAAGGTCAAGTTTGATACTCGTGGTCGTGAAGCGTTCAGCTTAATATTTTACGAAGCTTCAAATGTAAACAATGTAATGTAAACTTGAAGTGTAGTATATAACATACTGCGAGTGTAGGTAGACACACATATCCATCACATCCTTCTGCATTGCTCTCATAACACGTAGAAAGCAGTCTAGTAATCCAGTAAATGTGTGCATCAGTCACTTTATTACAAAACGAAAGCTTTTTCATTTATCGTCGTCCACAAGACATATTCAAGACACACGGACAAAAAATGATTTCTTTTTTTGTACGCACAACTTTCTACCGCTACCACAACGCACGTTTACGTACACGTTACATTAGAGAAATGCTTGTTAGAGTGAATGCCACAAATGCTCAAGAAACTTGGCCGATGATACTCTTCTCAACACTCACAGATGCACGTGTCTGGTAAGGAATAAAAGTTCTCTCATCTGTTCACACTGTCGTGCGGTTCTCAGAAGTGCTCTAGCTATGTTAGTGAGCCTCTTTTGCCTTCCAGACGCAGTGATGTTAGGAGCATTCTGACGCCACTTCTTTCAAATTATGGCTCGCTTAAGAGATTCTTCACTTGTTCACTTCATGTATGCTAAATAGTGATGCTTTGATCATAATCTGGCCCAAAATTATATCTCGGTAGCGCATCCGTACAATATAGCAGGCAGAGATATAGTACTGTACAGGTAAAAAGCAGATGTACACGCAAGTAGTAGCACTTCTAGATCAGCACTTCACATCCGCCATGGCAGTTCTTCCATCAATTACTGTCAGTAATGGCGAATCAGCACAATTCAAAAAGCCATGATTGAAACAGTCTGTCGCGATGATGTCGTCTTGAGTCCTAGGGCAATTCTGATCCTTGCTTCTTCTATCAATACTTGTAATGATAGTCTCTCTCGTTTCCGATGGCCTTGCACAAGCAGAAGGCGAAGATGATCCCCAGCACCTGAATGGCGATGGCGCCCACGAACACCCCGATAGCCACGTTTAGGTGTTTAATAATTAAGTTATGAACGGTATCGTAACAACCCTGAAAGAAAAATGGATACTTTAGGACTGTCGCAGCTGCTGGCTATGGCAGTAATTTCTTAAACGGGCTAAAGAGGATTCGAACTTGACAACGGAGAACAGAATGAAATGGTTGCGCAATGCGGAGGGAATGGAGAGCGTGGAGTCAAATGGTGGAAGACGTCAGTCGCAGTGCAAAGTTAAAATCCTCACCGTGCTCATGTAGGAGTTGGTGGTGGTGGGGGCGAAGATGCAATTTTCGTCGGCAGGTTTGAACAGTTCGACGTCGTACTTCGAGTCCAGCTTGCAGCACGCCTCAGGCACCTTTTGGCCGGAGCCCTTGTCATTCGTGTACTTGACGAACTCCCGGGCACGCTCGAAGTCGGTGTAGTCGTGCACTCCGCAGCAGTGGAGCTGCATAAGAAGAGAAAAAAAATTATGGATCTGACAGTTCCCATGAATGCGTTCTATTCACTAATGGTGCACGAGAAACTTTTCTGCAACGTTGATGGACAGTTCTGAAAGAAATGTGTCGTTTAGGCTGGACTGCCTGGTAGCTGCAGTAGCTCATCACCTCTGCCATCATGAAGTCCCACGAGAGGGTGACTGCATCCTTCCTGTCCGATGTGGTGTAGTACTTTCTGATGGTGTGCAGGAAGAACTCCTGGGTGTGGTGTTCCGCCTTCTCCTTGTTGAGCGCAGACACGACGATGCATGCCACCTGAAAGTATGTACGCCCTAGTACAGTGCCTATGCTACTATAAGCAATAGCTGTGTGAGCTATGCAGTCGCTGCTATAAGCAACGGATCCGTTGCTGAGCAGCTCTTCGGATCTGGCTCTGTTCTTGCTCTCTCTACGCACCTGCAAGACTGCAATGATGATGATGAAAAGCCCATAGGCGGTGAGAAGTACCCTGGACTCCTTGATGGCGCCACAGTAGCCAAGGAACGAGATGATGAAGATGAAGGCCCCAGCAGCGATGAGGATGTACGCGCCTTGCTCGATCACCGTGGGCTCAGTCAAATCCTGCTCGAAGAGAGCAACCAATAGTGTTTTTTCAGAGGCTGATGACGACAACGTGTGCAGGCGTGGAATCGACATCTCGGGCCGCTCGCAAGTCATGGGACATTCAGGGTACCAAAAGCCCTACTTTCACTTTGTACAGAGGGCTTCATATACGTACGTATGGACAAATCGGCTTTATAGGACTTCTGCCAATAAAGCTCCATTGAGCTCAAAAGGACCCAACTTTTTTGTCCACGCAGATGTACGGGGACGTAAAGGGGAACTGTCGTGTAATCATCCATTGGCAAATAATTTTTTTTCAGAACTTTGCTGGAGTCAAAGATATTACAAGGCTCTTTGGGGGAGAGGAGACATTGACGGATTTGCATTACGATCAACTTTACTCGAAAGTCAGAAAGTCAAATGAAAAATGTCCCCTTGAATTTCCCGCCAGACAAAGAAGTGCCATCGGTCTACGTGTGTGTCCTGTCTGTCCAGAGCACATCATCTCGGTGACTGCTGGACTAGTCAAGACTAAGGTGGACAAGGAGGCAGAGGCTCCCCTGGAGAGCGCCACACTGTGCGCTCTGGAGAGGCCAAGATATCAGCACCAGCCCTTGCCGTACAATGGGACTTTGGGACTTGTAGAATGAAACTTGGTTTTCAGGCTACTGAGAGGCCTTGTGCGACTGATATTTGTTGTCCTTGCAGCCGTAATGGAATTTAAAAGAGTGTAAACGTCCCACTACTTCTGAAGGCCAGAGCGGTGGAGGGAACTGAGAGGCACATCAAGCTCGTGAACAAACGAAACTAAAGCAAGGCAAACGAAAAGAACTCACCCTAATGATGCCCAGGGCTTGCTTCTCCAGCTGAAAACAAACAGAAACGGGAGAACGAAATGTCAAACAAGGCAACGAACAGAACCAAGTAGGACAACATAACGTAATCAAGACACTTGACGTGCACTCGCTCAAGGCAAATGGACGGAAAGTTGAAAGAATGACTTCGAATCTCACCTGCACATCTTCACTTAGTGTGCTAAATCTCGTCAGGTGGATGAAGGAAGTCTTGTCGACGGCCAGCCAGACTCCCACGCAGAGAATCGCTGACCCACAGACCTGGAAAACAAAAAAAATCACATTCGGTGATGTGGAACTCACAGCAGTAACTTTCCCTGTTAACTCGGGCGACAAAAAAGCTCTCTGACAGTATGTACGTGCAATGTGTCAAGATGTCACTCACTGTAGAGATAAGGAAGAGTCTTTTCAGCATACAGGAAAAAAGTCTCGACTAACTTTTTCCTCTCGTTAAATGAGTTTTCTTCTCGTAAGGTATTGTGGAGCATAAGCTTTTAGACAGTCCCCAGAGAACCTTCACGTACATTATGGCACCTCCCTACTTACAAAGCCACCTCTGCAAAAAAGAGCGCGAGATTAATTTGCATTCATTTCGTGTCGTGTCGTGGATAGCAGAAAGTTTTACGAGGGAAGATGAACTGATGAAACACCAAAACTTGAGAAGAGGGCGAAGAACAAGAACAAGAGGAAGAAGAGCAAGGAGAAGACAAAGGGGAAAGAGAACAGGAGGAAGAGCAAGAAGAAGGAGAAGGGGAAGAAGACCATGCAGCAAAGGCAGAAGAAAAGGAAGAAGAAACAGAAGGCGACCAAGAAGAAGGCGGCCAAGAAGAAGGCGACCAAGAAGAAGGCGACCAAGAGGAAGAAGATAAAAAGAAAAGCAAGAAGATCAAGAAGACCAGCGAGAAGACCAAAAAGACCAAGTTGAAAACAGGGAGAAAGACAGAAGAGAAAGAAGACTTTACAAGAAGCAGAGGAGGCAAAACGAAACAATCCGTATCAGTGCAGGAAAGTTCTAGTCCTGTCAAGGCTGTCTGACTTTTAAAGTTGGATGAATAAAAATACACACATGCTTAAGTCGATGCTACTTACGCAACAGATCTGACTCGCTGGCGCGCAAAATTGTTTGTGAGAGACTCGTAAATCTCAGTTATGCGCACAGAGAGCAGAAAGATAAAGGCTCTCATGCATCGGTTGCCTCCTTTGGTCGTGCGCGCTCTGGCGTGCATCTTGACAAATTTGTGAGCATCACAAAAGCTCTCACAAAGAACGTCAGCCCCAATAGCCTTCTCATAGAGAGCAGAGAGAGGGGGAAAGAGAAAATAACTGATTTAATCTACTTGGAAGTTTGTTTGGTCTCCTCCTCGTTCGATCCTTTATACATTCTCAGATCTCCTTTTGAAGATGACAGCTGCTGACTTATTGTACTGTCGAGCCACAACGGGTCGTTCCTTACACGTACGCGCTACTCAGGGTCTTTTCACCCGGTCCTTAGATTCATGGTATCTAATAAATCGTGCCGACTTACGAAGAAGATGAAGTTGAAGAGGCAGAGAATGTATTTGGCACAAGTCGCTCCGCAGTCGGCAACCATCTTGGACTTATTTCTCTCTTGGCCTCACACAAGAAGTGCTTCCTCCTCGGGGTTCTCTCGTCAGGTCTACGTCTCGCTCATCGTCCACAATGCACCAGCCTGAAACGAAGAGTGGAAAGATGTGTTGTATGTAGTAGCTCGGGTGACTCGACACACACATATCCCGGACATTTCGTATTCATGGTAAGATTTTCCACATAAGCAGGGGGGAGGGATTTGGACTGGCCTTCCAAGCCAAGCCATAAGCTTGTTCCAGCGCAAGTCCACAGTGCGCAGTAAATGCACAGAGCACACACGCATGCGCACACAGGTACCAGCAGTGCACGCACTCAGCACGTGCGTCTGCTCGGGCACTAAGGCAGATGACTGCTGTGCAGACAGAGGCAGTGGCTGTAGCAGGCAGTGGATTCTAAGGAAAGAGCATAGGAAAAACTCTAAATGTTTCTCTTCTGTCAGAAATAAGATCAAGAGCAGTGAAAATCTCGTCTTACTCTTTCCTGGGCTGGCTTCTTTCTTTCCCTCTCTGGCACAAAGAACACTTATCTCAAAGCTTTTTTCTTACACGCCCGAAGGGAAAAAGGGACTGAAAAGCAGAAAGGCTGAGCGCGTGCGTAAGAGGAGGGGAAATTGTCCAACCGGCACTAAAGAAAATCAACACAAAGACGTTCTCTCCACGCATCATAAGCGTCCGTTAATTTTTTCTCATCTTGAGAGTCTTGTAATGGAGGACGCGTCGTCACTAGTGATGCACTGACGAAAGTGACTCAAACTCGAATTCGGAGTCCCCGATCAGGACTCCAACTCGTCTTGGAGGGAGGAAGCTGGACTCGAGTTGACTCGGGTGGAGGTGGCTCAATGACTCGACTTGGCTTGACAAGATGACAAATAGCGCTGTTCAGAGGTTCATTTGTGTCCCAGTGCAGACACATGACGATATCAACATTATTTGAGGATGCTGAATCGATTGAGTCAGTCATTTTTTTTTGAACAGCTTTGCAAGGCCGCGTGTGACTCTGATTCAGATCAGAAAAATGAACAGGACTCATTCCTGCATGTGCAAAAATGGCATCACTGGGAATCCACACGCGTTATTCGCTGATCCGACTCCGGCCGAGTCCAACACAGCACTAATGGTTACCCAACTTCTTCCAGGCCTCCAGACCGACCAGGACAAACTCGCAGCTTTGTAACTTTGAGATCATCAAGGAAGTCCTGCTGTGGAATCAGATTTCTGATGTTGCAGTCAGTTCTTCCACGGTTCCTGTCGTACAACTCCGGTTTCCAGCTCCTGTGTGACGTCGCGTGCACTGCCAAAATTGCACAAAAACATCAAGACGTCAGGACACAAGGAAGTGGCACTGGGGCGGGGTGAATCGACTTCACCCCTAGAGTCTGTGTGTACAACTGCCAGAACCCCGGGTTCGCCCGGTCGACCCGAACTGATCCGAAGGAACGTCGGTGCTCCTACGTAACATTTGTCAGCATTGAGGCCGTCCTTAACATGCAGGGGCTTCCCCAGAAGGCAGACAACGCCATTTGCTCAGAGATGCAAGAAATAAAGTTGTTTTTTGTTCGGAGAGTGGTATTCCAAGGGGAAATTTCTCCTGCGTAACAGCCTCCCCCGGGACGACGGTGGAGTTTTCTCTTGCCTGCAAAAAGACCTCTTTCCTATTACGAACACCCCAATACTCTCATCCCTAAGACAAGACAAAGAGGGAGGGAAAGAGATCTGCAACTTGCAGAAAAACAACAACCAGTGCACCGACCCGAGTCTTATCTTTGGCTTCTAGAAAGTGAGGAAGACAAAAGGAAAAGCAGCTCCTGCGGCGGGATCGACGTTCACCAAGTTCGGGTGAAATGACGGCGCGGCCTCCGTGTCGCACAGCAACGAACTCGTGCTGGGCGACGCAGTGCAATTCCATCAAGAGCGGGTCAAGCATGGCCAATGACAGTCACAATCTCGACAGCACCTGCGAGGATGGATCTGACCAAGTGGACACCCAAGTCCCAGCGAGAGCCTTAACGTCAGTCAAGTTGTCTGCTGTTATTGGTTTTAAGAGTGAAAATAAAAAGTAAAAGTAAAAAAAAATAAAAGTCGTGGTGCGAGTCAAAGAATTGTTTCCTCGCCATTGAGAGCTGTTGGGTACACAAAACCACCGCGATCCACTCTGGATCGTGCTCCCAACCGAGACCAATCGCTCTTTTGATCGAGTCCATGCGTTCAGACATTTGGGCTAGGCCCAGAACACTCACGCACGCACTGGGCCTTGCACTAGGCCTGGCTGACGCACTCAAGCCATTAGAGAATGTGGCGTGCCGCGAAAATATTTCTCAGCGGCGGTGATATCAAGAGGCGGCAGCAAAATCACCATTATTTCGGTAGATGGCTGCGAACGTACATACGTGTGTGGAATAGCACGCCTCCCTCCCTCCCCCTCGCCCTCCTCCATACCAATAAAGTAAAAAGCTTCTGCCTCGAAGGTGTTTCCAATATCCTTAAGGGAGAAAGGAGCTTTCTCGAAGGGGTTTTAAGCCAGTTAATATTGGAGCACGAGATGCCAGCAAGTTCCTTCGCCCTCTCATTTTTCTATCATAGGATAAGTTACAAAACTATTGGTCCAAAGCCTTGATCCCCAACATTTGGATGGATGTTCTTAACCTCACGAGTTTACAGTTATGTTGCCCACACGCTGTTGTTTTCACGTGCGCAGCCCCCCTTAATCCCCGAGTGTTTGTGTGCCGAAACCTATTCCGATCACGATGATGACGAAGAGGTCAGGCAGGGCGGGCACCCAAAGCGAAGTCCCCCCCCCCCTAAAAAACCCGGTCACAAAAAGGGGAAAGAGGAGAACAACTTTTCTTTCTGGCGAAGAAAATGTTTTGCCGAGATGATTTACAATGGCGGTGGAAGAGAAGAGTCACAAAAAAGCGAAGGAGAGAAAATAAGCCTGTTAACGGCAACTTTTGCACCTCCTCCGAGCCCACCCCAATGTCTGGAACAATGGCTGCCACAGCCGCGTCTCCAACGACGGCTTCTTTTGCTTCGACTCCCCGGAAAAATCCATCCCCGGACGAGGCAACAGAGGAGCAACACAATGAGCCAGTCTGGCTAATGCAGGCGCTGCCTCGACTGCGTAATGGGTAAAAGTGACACAAAGGAACGGAAGGATTCTCTCTCTTCTGCCCCTCCCCAAAAAGCAAGACCAAGACCAATTTCTCCTCTCTTAATCAAGCCTCCTTCGCCCTGGCCTCGTTCTTCCCCACTGCCTTGGGCTGCCTCTGGCTCCATTACTGTCTCACTGCAAAGAAGAGAATTGCGAGCCAGAGAAAGAAAAGACGGCCAGTCCGTTAGCTCCTAGTGGCTTAGCCACTTTGATTACTTTTTCGGATCCAAGCTAATTTCCCCTAAAAGAAGATTGCATCGCTCCTCCGCTCAATTCCCCCCCCCCCTCACCACAGCTAGGCCCAAAGGCCTGATTCAAAGGGCCCAAGTGCGGTACAGGACATGGAAGCGGTGCGCGCGCCCAGAGGTCTGTGTGACCACGCTTGCAGCCACTCTCTTTTGACTGTCTCGTCCCATGAAACAAGCTTATTTATGCCAGAATGGACCACACATCGGCCTATTGGTAACGACCTTCTCGCTGCTCTCTCGCCGTCCCTCCCTTGTTCATCCTATGCCATTAAGGAAATGATCCCCCCAACCCAGGACTGGCCGTTAAAATTAGCTCTCTCGACAGTGCCCATCTAATGGCCTTTATTGCCGATGCTGGAGACTCCTCCGCAATTTCGCCTCCTCCTTAAACACGGAGGCGTCTGCCACAGACCTCCTTTCCCTCCATTTTCATTCCCTCTTGGTTTCTTTCTCTCAATTGGGCAAAAAGGCAGTTTCCTCCTTTCATTTCCCCCCCACACACACAAATTTCCTCGCTTGCTTCTCCTCAGCGCTCCTAATCTGAAGAGGGCGACGCTGCGATAACTCATTAGAATGGAATTAAACAGCCAGACTGGCCCCAAATTTCCCCCATTCGCCATAGGAGAGGATTAAGGAAACTTGGAAAGGTGCCTCAAACCCACGCTCGCTCCCCTTCTCTTCCCTCTCTGGGTGTGTGTGGGTCTACTCAGTGAAAGACGTCGACAGCAGCAGCGACGGCGGCGGTGGCGACGGCGGCGGTGGCGGCGGCGACCACCAACACCACCACCCCTCCCCTGAGCCACCTGATGCACGCACGTACTTACCCCTGCCCCCCCCCCCTCCCTCATGGTGTCAGGCATGAAGGCCACTCATGGACCACCTGAAGTAGCAGCTCTGGCCTCGATGACGATGGCCAGAAAGGCTGGCCAGAGGGAATCACCTCCTCGCTTTCTCTCTGGCACTTCTGATGCACTGCAGTAACAGTGATCCAGAACCTTTTATCCAAGTTCAGGGGATATTCGCACAGCGTCCTTGAAAATTGCAATTTCAGTCCTTCCTTGCAGTGTTGGGGAAACCGAACACTCCTTCTCTCCCACTCCCCCTCTCACGGCGATTCTGTTTGAACAGTCGCAATAGCACTGGAAGTGCAATTTCGTTTTCGCCAATTGCCATCTTCAGCACGGTCTTTTGTCTCGCTCCAACGACGTTACAGTATTTTTCGCCACCTCCAGAGTCAAAGGTGGGGTTGCTCCAGCACATTCGCGCCGCATCCGAGGAGGACGCAATAAAGAGGGACACAGACATGATCCTGTGCCCGGGCAATCACTGCCCCTGGGCCAATATTGAGACACACAGTTGGAGAAAGCGGGACAGAGAGAGAGAGCTTTGGAAGCAATGAGGCTTAAGCTGAAATTTACAACCCCCATCTCTCTCACTCCTCCTCGCCCTCTTTTTCCTTATCACGCCGCCTTCCTTCTCATGTGTCGTTCTGCATGAAGGGATAGAAGGGACGTCTACTTGTACTCGGTGGAGAGATGGAGGGTGGGAGGGACGGAGGAGGGCTGGTCCAAGCAAAAAGCTAATGGCCTGAAAATCGGATGGTTTGGCTGGGGAAAGAAAGTTTGTTGCTCTTCTTCCATGGAAAAGGAGAAACAGAGAGAAAGGAGGGATACAGAGGGTAAGATGGGAACGGAGGAGGAAAAAGTACAAGAAAATCTGTAGTAAAGCTGCTTCTCTGGATCATGGCAAACTCAGTCGCAGTAGCACAGATTCGAAACTTCCCACAAACAGTCTACTTTCCTTAGGGAAAATGTGCACTTGCCTTCAGTGAAAGCTGTTTCTGGAATATGAAATTGCACACATTCTCTCAACTTTAGCATCCACAAAAGTGGATGCTAGTCTACCTGCGACTGACGGGATCAGTCAAAAAGCTCCACCCAAGAGTGGATGAGAGGTTGGAAGAAAAAAAATTTATTGAAGTCATCCAAGTCTTGGCTTGTGTCTCATATTTGAGAGGGGGGGGTTCCAAAATAGACTGAGAACTGTCTTTGTTTTTAACTTTTCTGACAAGCTCAGGTTATAAATTTTATGGTGTGAATAATTTTTGAACCTTTCACGGCTCCTTTTTATATCTCGTCAGCTGATTTGCAACGCCTCAAGCTCTTTAAGAGGGGTGTCTAGCAAAACCCCTGTACAACATTTAAGAAGGAGAGGACTGAGTGCAAAGCGAACATGAAATCGTGATCAAGGAGAACATTCAAGTAATGTTGTGAAGCAGGACTAATGAGCCTCCATCAATGACTTGTGTGAGTCAATTTGTGTCACTGGACAGAAGGTTTCTCCTTTCTATGAAGACCTGAACATGTGCTATAGCTGCGTTCTCTTAAACATGGATTGGTCTCATTGGACGCCTCTCTTTATTTGCCTTACGTTAGGAATCAGCTGACATGAAGTAAATGGAAGATGTTTGGAAAGGTCTAGTGAAAAGTCACGGCTAAAGGTAATCCTGGTTCGCCGTAGAATGTACAAGTCAAACAAACAGGGTCATTTCAAGCCTCGTCCTTGTGAGCAACGTTAGAAAACTGACATTTCTGTAACTTCTTCTCTCGCCCAAAAGGGCCCCGCAAATGTCTGGCGGAGTTTGGTCAGGACTGCCCAGGCCCTCTTCATGATAGGACGAGCAAATTTGAATATCCCACGAACAAGATAAACAAATGCCGGGAACAAAAGACCACACAGAATCCAACGTCTTAGGCGCGTTTGCATTGGCGGCTTCGGACGAGGGAGATCCCGTCACACAGGTGTGAGTTCTTCATTTTTCGCCCGAAGTCTTTGAGTCTGCTAGAGCCGCTCACGCCCAGTATGTACATACTGAGGAGTCCACATCAAGTTGTACTGGTATTTTCGGTCCACAGTGCACAGTTGTGCGGAGGCTTTGGACGATTTTAAGTATTGCCATTGATAGTTATTAACTTTATATAGCACCGCCATAAAGCAGGACTTTATTTTCTGAATCTGATCCGAGTCAATTTGATGTGCCAGAGACCTCATATTGTCAGAGAGGAGGAGGGGGATGGAGTGGAACAGTGGGGGCCTTTGGACAATATAAGTCCAAGGACACATCAAATGACAAGAATGAACATGAGGTAAGCCCATCATCTACAGTGATGCAATTTGTAATTTGAGGTCAGATTTTTTCTTTCACCGGTCAGGCAGCTGTAGTGAGGCACAGCGCAGCTCTGCACAGTGCAGCTCTGCACAGAGCAGTGCTCAAAACTGCCAAATACGGAAAATTTTCGCCCCGAGACCGAGAAGTATAGTGGTTTTTTTTTCCAATTTGGGCAAAAAAGGAAGGTTTCCTGGCTTTGGAGAACATGATGTGGTTTCGTAGTTTGGGGCTCACAGTAAATAAGACACGACAGTAAAGGAGAAATCTTTAACTATTTTTCGACTCTGCCGTCCGTTACTACTGCTTGACGTCAACTGGGCCTGATTTCTGTACCAATTCCTGGCCTCAGTGTAAAACTTCACGTGGCCCCCCTCGAATGTACAGTACGTGCAGTTGAGGCCAACAGTTTGCACTCGCCCCCGGGGGAAAAACCCTCGTTGTCGTCTGTTCCACACAATAAAGTTATGCCAAAGCCCTGGACAACATAGGAGCTGCTTCAAAGTGAGTGCATTCATGAGTGTCCAATGGCATTGAAACATGAATAAAGTTGAGCGCACACCAACTCTTGACCTCAGCAGAGGACTGGGCTTTCACGAAAATGAGCAAGACTCTGCTGTGATTCTCCATTGTCGTGTTCAAGAGAAAAGAGTTCCAGAACTTTTTGTTCAACGCAATTCTGGAACAACAACATTCAATAATCACAGGAGTGCCTTGCTCATCTTCTCAAAAGCCCGACTGTACTTTTGAGCTGTCCCAAAGCGCACTCACACCTGCAGAGCAGCATCAACGAGTCATTCGTAGACGAACACGTGTGCATATCGGTACGTGAGACACAAGTACAAGTCCACCATTTGGTGGACACGACTCGTCTAGTGAGTCCCCCCCTTCCCCGGGAGGAAAGCTTCCGTCATTCCGCTATACCCTTATGAAAGTATCGAATGTGAAGCAGCGCCATTGTCACGTGCATCTTTCCCTTTCCCCGCTCCTTTTTGTAGGGTGGGGCCCAAATTATTAATGACTTTTGGGTACACCCCCCCCCCAAAAAAAAATGTGAGTGGGCGTCTTGGGAGCCTTTTCTCTTCTCGCTTAGGAGCGAGATCGTGCGAACGAAAGCGAAATCACAGCACCTCCAGCAGCAGGAACAATGACGTCTTTCTGGTTGGTTCATCTTGGAGCTCCCCCCCCCCTCACGCTTAATACGACGAGTGGCAGACTTTTTCTCTCTGCCTTCTCCAACATGACTTTTCATCAGCGTAAATTCTTGCTGGAGCCGTTATCTCCCTCACTCTCCAGGAAAGGAGATAAGCGGATGGTAGCTTTCGACGTGACTGCCTTAAGAAAGGACCTTTCCCCAAAAATGAGTATTTAAATATTCATGAATTATAGCGCCCGGGGCAAAAGGAGCTCGGCGCCCACATCTAGAACGCAGAGCGGAGCTTCCCAGCCACATCTGCGTGTGAGGGAGATGGAAAAACAAAAAGAACGAGAGAAAAGCATTAGAGGCGATGAGATTCAGGCGAATAAAAACTGTCTGTCATGGTATGAGCGATGGAAAGGGGAGGAGAGAGCGTGAGTAAAGAAAAAAAACTAGCAGCGTCCTCTACCACGCGCTTTTTAGTGGGGGGAAGCTCTAAAAAGGAGGGGGGGGGATAGATACACTAGTAGGAAAGGGTTATAATCCCGGAGAAAAACACATCGCGTGTCTTCTTGCAAGATTTATGACATTTCCGTCGTTCTTTCTCCTCAAGCTTTGCTCAGAAGAAATCCCTCCCTCCCATCCCACCAGTTCGATGCAGTTTTTTGAGAAGTATTCTCTGAAATCCCTTTCTCATTTCTTCCTCACAGAGTGCGGGTGACAGAGCCACAGAGGCCGCAGCCAGAAACTTCTTCCGCCTTTTTCCATTTTGCACCAGAAGAAAATTCTCCTCCAACCCTTTTTTTCTCTCTCTCTCTCCCGCCAGAAATTGTGTGTGTGTGTCTGATTTGTCGCCTTTCCCTAAAAGTCTCGCACAGCAATAAAGAGTGGCAAAAGTTTTGGACAAGCCAATGTCGGCCCAAATTAATAATGGGGATGAGCACAAGTTTGTTGTTTAAAACGACTGCGGCCTCGACAAGAGAACGAAAGGACCAGCTGAAATCGTCACTCCAGACTTGTTCATGCTATTGGAGATGAGCTCTTCATCAAAGTCCTTTGAGCTGCTAAAAATGTGCCGGAGAAGAGGGACTTGGACAATTCCCAGGCCTGCCTTGGCCAGCGCCGCGGGGAACAACGCCCCAGGCGAGCATGTCTTGTCTCCCATAGACGCTTATATCAACTGTCCGTAAAATATGCTGTGAAGCAGCATGAAAAGCTTGTTCATTCAAACGTCGGATGAGAGATTGCTGGTGTCAGTGAGACTGCTATTGAAAGCAGGGGGGGGGGAGGATTAGGGAGGAAGATTAAGGCAATTCATCAAATAAACAATTTCTCTCTCTCCCCCCAAAAAAGTGGAGCTGCTGCTCATTTTGGTCCCTTCCCCCACGCAGAAAAAAGATACTCCCCCTCCCCCCCAGAAACTGTTCCAGCAGAGCAGTAAAAACATTCTTCCTCCTTGGAAGAAGTCGGAAAGACAGAACCAAGCAACTCCCAAGGAAAATGTTCCTTGCACCGTGACAAACGATGAGAGTTTACTCACCATGGGGATATTAATTTCTGGAGAGGGGCTCTGATTTCTCTGGCGCTTTTTTATATAATAGAAAGGAAAGCTGGTGGGAGATCCTGGAGTCTTGCGCCGTCCTTAGGCCTGAGATCGATTGGAACGAGACCGAGCGTTGGAGAGCAGCAAATTAATTAATGCGCAAATAAATCTGCGACTCAGGCATTCAGGCGTCGGCAAGCGGATCAATCTGGGATTAGACACGTCGATCTCGGGTCCTGCGCGGTTCTTGTCTTTTTTTTTTTACACGTCATCAACACCTGCAAGTGCAACAAGATGGCCGCGGGGCTCGGGGTCTGGCTCGTGTGCAGGTTGCTTCCATTGTCCTCTTTAAATGGCAAGGACACCTCCCGTCCCAATCATTCTCCTCAGTGTCAGACAATGGCCTCCTTTTTTCCCCACACAGTTCAAAGCATTCCCATGACATTGACGGGCGGCATCGACTAAGAAGGCCTCGTTAGACAGAAATTTGTGGAACGCCAGCACGTCATAAAGACATCCAGGCAGGCGGGCGGGCCGGCGGGCAAACTGATCCGTTTGTTTGTGCGTCCGTATGTGTGTACTCACGTAGCTCGGAGGAGCCGGCGCCACCGCAGTGATCGCCGGGTCCTACGTTGAGGGGGATTCCGAAGGAGGCGAAGGAGAATCTCATTCAAAAATCCCGCGGCCCAACTAGGAGCGCCGATTCAATTCAGCCTCCAAGATCCGGGCATTTTTAACATTGCCACCGGGCGGATGTGTGCGCAATCGGGATAGGGACTTCTTGGCGGGCGCGGGCGGCCCTGGGTATTTGCATTGGCGCAGGAACAAGCATTGCCCGTGTCCTCTGCGCGCTTGTATTTCTGGAGGGTGGATATGGCGAGATAGTTCAAATACAACCCGAACTGGCGGGGGTTCTTATAGCGCCAAGAAATGAATCCAAGGCAATTTTCTGGCGTAAAATGTACGAAATTGCGAGATCGCCGAGTTTGGCCGCGTTCAAAGTGCTCTCAGGGCCTGTATATCCCGAGCATATAAATGCTGCATTAAGGGAACTGTAGCAAACACCATGTCGACTGGCGAAGAGCGTTACAGCGGCACTAACACTGCAGCCCACACCAGAACTAGCGCGGAGTGTGCGTGTTGAACGAAGCTTATTTATTCAGCGAATAGACTAAGAGTGCGTGGTACGTTGTGGTATTTGTTACGTCTGGAGGCAGCCGCAGTGGACTACTGGATATTAAAAATTAACGTCAGGACACTTCACACGCAGCAAAGTATTTTAAGAGAGGCCTAATTAGACTGAAAAATCACTTAGTAAATATGAATTGTTTTCCGCAGGGGAGCTTTCGAAGGAGGTGCAGGACACTATTCTAGGCCAAGACGTAGCCCAGCTACCAGGTAAGGAATCCCTGGACACCCTGTGCACTCCTGCAATGGACGAACCTTCAGCATGGCATGACTGGCCGACTGCTGACCTCCCATTTTGCCACACCCTGTCGTTGGGGAGGGACTCCCCGCCATGGGTGGGCCATCATTGTACGTACCTGTGCGTATCAGCGAACAATCATCCTTAGTCTCACTTATCTTCTCGATCGATAGGCCTTTTACCACACTGTTGCCCCCCCCCCCTTTCAACATTAACGGCACGTGTGCGCCAGCTAAGACTCGTTTTCACCCTAGAAGAGGGGGGCACACAAAGATGGGAATGGATTTTATTGGTGGCCCGCACTCCCACCCATTCTTTCTCCCACTTTGCCGATATAACGTAATTCATGTCGGGAACTTTTTAGGTGACATCCGTTTATAGTTTCCTACGACAGGGGGGAGGCGGGAGAAAAAGGGGGTCTCTGGATAGGACATTGGCTCTCATGGGCCATTGTTTTTGATCTGTTTCATCGTTAGTGTCGCGCGGAGGCTTCTTTTCTCTCTCTGCCTTCTCTGATAACAGAAGGGGCTAACAGAAATGGCCACAAAGTACCAGTGCCGGCACGTTTACAGACGCATCTCGGAGATGTTGGAGCGAAGCAGTTGTCTTTAGCTCCCAACGACTGCTTCTGGCAGGGGGGAGAAAAAAGCATTACAATATATATTGTTGCACACAAGTTCGAAAGGGCGAAACTTGGCTCCGCTCGCAACAAGGGACCTCGCCAAATGGCGGTAGCTATAGCTGGGAACGATGTTACTACTAATGTTGGGAGATAAAAGTCTTCCTTCCCAATGTCGTAGGACATTCTGAAGAAGGGTGGAAGAAGCTTCTGGATAGAATCACTTGTCATCGATGTAGCTGCTGGCAGAGACGACGTGTTTACCAGCAGGCATGCCCAACACAACTACCTGGAGAGCAAGGCCAACGAGTACATAGGCATTGTGTCACTCTGCCTGCGACTTGAACGGTTCATGCGTCAGAGGTTGCTCAGAATTCGAGACTGCCTACTTGTGATGCAAGGCGGCCCTCGTGTTTAGACTCCCAATGACGGGCGCTCCTTCAACTGCTTCTAGCAGGGACGAAACGTGTACAACGGCAGTAAGATCGACTTCTGGAATGAGGGGAGGCATCACGCTTTTTTGACCGAAAGTTTCTCTTCAAAAGTCAAATGAATTGGCTGGATGCTCTAGATGTGGACGGGGACGTCTCTCACCGATAGTTTCATGCATTCGAATTCATTAAGAAATGGAGAATGATTGAACAATAGAGATTCATTCATGCCAGCTTTTCTATTGACTTGTTTAAGACGTCTGCTCCATCATTTCTTGCTGTGTATTCACTTTTTACTGGAGTGCTACTGAGCCCTCTTCTTTCTGTCTTGCAGACTCCTCCATTTCACTGGGGAATCCGGACTTGAGCCCACATTTTGCCGCTCTGCGCGGACCTGACGACGTCTTCCTCCTGTACACATTACTCACCACACAATAGCGCTTGACTTAGTAGCCAAAGCTCACGGGTACATGACTGATGAATACGAGGCCCACCTTGTAGGCGTCCCTGAGAGAGACGTTGCTGCCGTGACGGCAGAAGCACAACAAATTAATATGAGTGAGTGAATTGTTATTCGCGCACAGAGGGGGAGAACGAGAGGTCGGCTTCTCCTGCCTTCTCCTCAACAACCAAGAGTCTGAAAAGAGCCAGGGGGAAAATCTTTTGTCCGAATTTTCTTGGCAAAAAAAAAGTCATCTCTCTACTCCTCTTCTCCATCGAAAACATCCCTCCTTTCATTTTTGGGGCTTCCCCAGAGTACAAAACACAGTTTTCTTGTTGTTGAGACGGCGGCTTGAAAAGAGAGGTAGGGAGAGAGGGGGGAATCCCTGTGTTCGCTATCGGATTCCGGACTCAATTTTGAAGTTGTGCATCAAAATAAAGTATCCGAAGAATTCCAGCGGGGGCTGCGCGGGTAGCTGACGTATGCGAGAATACAGATTGGAGGGTAAATTACTGTGCGCCGCGTGCGCAGTGCGGGGGTCGTACTATAAATTCAATCTAAGAAGTGAAGCGAACAAGCTGGATGTTCTTTTTTCCCCCATCCTTTCGATAAGAACGGGGATCGTTCTGAAGGAGGGAAATAAAATGGGAAAGGATGAGGAAAAGCTAAAAGTTTAATTGAGGCCAGGTCTTTCCGCTGACAATAGCGGTTGGCTTTTGGGGAGAGAAGAAAGAACTTGGGACAATGAAGGGGCTTCTCTTCTCTGCCACATAAAGAAAAAGTTGTCCTCACTCTCTTTTGATAGCAGCCTGAGTGGTCTGGGGGCCTCTGCTGACCTCTCTTGACCAGTAAAAGGAGCATTATTTGGCCAAACGCAGCCGCTCCTTCCAAATTGCTTGTGGAAGAGGCGGCAGTTGTGTGAGCAAACCGAAGGCCAGCCAAACAGACAGAGGCTTTTAAAATAAGTACTTTAGGGTAGGTAAATAGTTCGTGTGTACTCGGGGAGTCCGAGCTACTCACTCGAGTCAGGACCTCCTGAGGCAAGGGACTTGGGGTCAAATTCCCCCCCGACGCTGCTGAAGGGGGGGGGGGGAGGTTTTTCTGCATGTCTGCCCGAAAAAAGTGACCCTGCCGGGCCGAAGCCTCCGAGTGCCACAGCATGGATTAGAGAAGAAACGTCAGTTAGGTTTGTTGCATCAAATACTAGCTAGACATCACCTGGTGTCACAAAGCTGCAGCAGAGAGACGTGTGTCTCCAGGAGGATCCCTGGTAGTGATTCTGGGAAGTGGATGGATGATACTAAAAGCTCAGCTGGGACCCAAGATGACCAAGGCCACACTTTTAGCAAAGGTGAGGTGAAACTAAATGAGGCTGTGACGAGGGCAGACGCCAAAAACAACAATGTTACCTTCTGTTGAAGAAAAACTTCATAGGAAATAGCTGTGTGTGACGAAATAATAATGCCATTTGCTACTGACCAAATGATCATGTGTTTTGTACATGTTTCCTGGGCGCTGACGCATTTGAATGGCAATATCTATACGCATGCACGGGCACAAAACCTGTGCTTTTGAAAACATTTTTCTTGTCCATCCACTTAGGTACTTCTCCATAACAGTCTGCGCACAGCACCTGCACTGACCAAGTGTGACAGAGTAGGCACGAATCTGGGCGTGAAGATGTCCCGTGCGAAAAGACACACACGTCTTCGAGGAAAAAAAGACGCATTCATCACTACCATTGTGTATGCGCAACCCTTTGAGGTTTCTTTCGTCCGACCCTCCCCGCCTCCTGTCAATTGCTCGTACGGCATTTTCTTGCGACTCACACTGCGCATTCGGCCTTTGGTCGTGCACCAGCGCACCTGCACGTGCAACGGGGCCCACGCAGTCCACCTCGGCCGGGTGGAAGTTGCTCGTGAACCCCTTGACTTCTCCTTATCTTGTGCGCACAATAGTCGTACTCACTCGGAAATGCCGAAGCCACTGTCGAGTCCACCCACTCAACCAGAATCCCTCCGGGGAAACGCTAAAACCTTACCTGGAAGAGAAAACGCGTAGATGAGATTTCTCCGAAAATGCAGAAGGACGACAGAGCTTTGTCACCCTTATGGAGCTGACGTGAAGGCGATGGCTCTGGTCTCGACGGGCCAAGAGTGGAGCCAAGTGGAGCTTGTCTTCCCGTTATTTGGCTTGCACGAGTTCCAAATCGGCATGTTTTACCCCCGCACCAAGATATATTGCTTATTTTTTTTTGATGAATTGAGATATGATTGGGGCCCCCACCACCACTCACCCCACCTCCAAGCCTCTCTTTGTGCTCCCGGCACCCGCTGACAACTGGTTGCAAATCGGGGCGAGGAGGGGAGGAAAGATGTCTGGCAAACGGCATTTAAAGGGTACCTGTGCAGGACCCGCACCGACCACTTCCTCTACAGCTCTACTTACACATGCTTATGGTGAGTCACGTCTACCCAAGAAGTTGTTGCCCTCTGAAGCTCGATGTCGGCAACTGAAGCTAATTCTAAGAGTGATTTTTTTTCCTGTTGCTTTTCACCAAAAGAGAAAATTAATCATAGGTGCGATCGACTCACAAGAATAAATTCCTCTTCCCTCCACGTCCTCCCCTATTCAAAGGAGGAGTCTCAAGATTTCTGCCCTACTATGAAATTCAGTTCACGTCCAACCTCCTCCTCCGCGAAATTTCCGCAGCTTGATTTTCACGCGCTTTGTAATGCAAAAAGCGAGACTGTCACAAAGGGGGGGCCTTCGTGATAGAGCAACTCTTTCACTCCCCCGGGGGAATTTTGTGTCCTCCCACGAGGGCGGGCGGACGCGCCATTGTTTGGGGTCAAGGATGATGGGGAGATAGATGATACGCTGACAAAAATCTTGCCTCTGCTGCACCAGTGCAACGGCAGCAGCATGAAGTAGGCTTAGTCTGCATGATCAGGCTGCAAAAGACCAAGGTTTGTTTCTTTCGTTCCTTCAGAATTGCGATAAAAAAAACTGCACGAGAACTAATGGCGAATGACTCAATTAGTGATGGCATCAAGGACGGACTAGGTCAGGTTCAAGGCACCAGGATATGGATTTGGAGCAGCCAATCTCTTGTTCGTCCGGGATGCGTAAAAAATGGCGTGATGCAAATTTGAAGCCCCGCCATTAGAGGGTGGGGAACGCATGTACACGCACGCACGCACGCACAAGCTCCTGATGTGTGACGCGTTAGTCAGCTTTGACACCTTCCGTGACTTCAGCCGCCGTGGTGTGTGCGCGCTCCTGCCCGCCCGCCCGCACGCACGCACGCACGCACGCACGCACCGAATGCTCGAGCCACTGCACAGTCTGTAGACTCTGAAATACTTTCCTGCGTGCGTGGTCAAACACAAACTGTTTCGCTCACAGGCAGAAATGCCATCAAAGGATGCTGCGTGAGACTTTTTTATACGTGAGCTTTGTGCGGTCACGGCTTTGACTAGCAGGGTTCCCTTCTGCCAACGTCCAATTTTGGCTTCCTTCCGTGTGAATGGCGAGAAGAAATTTCTGCACTTACACTGTAAAGGCGCTGGAATGAAGCTCGACCTGACTGCAAAGCTGCAGTGGAGAAGGGATTTTTCTCCACAGAACCGAGGTGAAAATGCCTTGGAGAGCGTGCCAGAAACCGCATCTTCTGGAAACAATTATGCAAATTTTGCCAAAACCACCGGTGCTTTGGAAATCGCCGAGAAAGGATCTTCAGGACCGCCAAGCTGAGGACGCCGGAAACATAGACACACTCTTAAGCAGAGCGGGGGAAACCAATAGTCATAACTGTGTGCGCGTTTTATCTCTGTTAGGTTCGACCCATCAGGAAACCCATTTCGCGGGCAGAAAACTCACTAGATTTCCCTACCGCTTTCCCCGTCACACACGATTTCCCCCTCCGTTACCCACTTTCATTGGATAGAGAAGAGGGGTGGGTGGGTAAAAAAGCGGTGGCACTGATTGAAGCGACCAATTTTCGCTCTTCCGTCGCCCGAGATTGAAGAAGAGGTAGAGGAGATAAGAGAAATCCTCTCTTACCCATTGAAGACCTCGACGAATTCTACTCAGCGGGCGCCGGCTGAGAAATGGGCTGAGCGAAGACTAATTGAGGCTTATTTCTGGTCCGGCAAAAGTCACCAGATCAATGGAGACGACGGAGCTGTTCTTTCGCCAGTTCTTGGCGGCCGCCATCACGTTCACCCAGCAGCAGACGGCGGAGTAGTGGGGCGAGGAGATGAATGTTTCGACGTCTTCACGGGCGATTGGAAAGTAAAATAAACAACGAAGATATCGGGGGCGGCGGCGCGGGAGGAAGATGTATCGTCGGGACGCTTCATGTTCCAGACCCAATTGGATTCCTCGAAAAAAAAAAAAAAAAAGTGTTTTCGCAAAAGTTCACTGGCTCGCAAAAAATTCTTCCGAACGACGTAATTTCTCGTGTCCTACGTTTCGGCGCCAGATCCAAATCTGCTGGTGGAGAAGAAAGGACAGAGGAGAAAAACCCCGATCCTGCGAAGATTGCAATCAGTTGGGAGAAACCCTTTTCCTCCTCTTTATTGCGCGTAAAATATTATGAGGAAGGCATAAAAGAGCTGTCTACTTCCTCCCCCCCCCCCCGGCAATTTTCATCTCGGGGCCCCCGCGCCAGTTACACACGTTTAGGCGTGAGAAGTGGTGAAGGGATTGCCATGTGTCGTGCGCGTCCGTCACGTCAGTGCTGTCTGAATACAGTGAGAGCTGGATCTAAGGCATTGGCACCTCGTCGATGATGGTGACCACGTCCGATAAAAAAGAGATGGTGGCCGATAGTGCCCATTTTCTCCGGCCACTGTTGATGTGGAGTAGCCATAGTAAGTACACCATTTATCTCTTTCCAACTCAAATTTATCTCTATCTCTGCTTACCTTTCCTTCCCCGAGATAAAACCTTAGCATATCTGTAGCACGCAGCTTTCCGGAAAATAGGGCATTGGGGTTTACGTAGCTCTTTTTTTTCTCTCTACCTTGACTCATCCCTTTCTCAGATGTTGCTGCTGCCTAGATTAGACTGATCTTAGCGTTCAATGCACCTGACTTCGTAAATTTCGCCTCAGAGAAAAGAAAGAGAGCAGCAAAGACAAGAAGGAACCCAAGTCTGACAACAAAGCAAACACCTTCAAAGAGATTTTCCACCTTAATCTACCACTTCGTCTTCTCTCCCGCACACTGGGTACTTCCCAACAGGGGTGGGCGAGAGGGTAAATGCTGAAGCGGAGAACAAGTGAGCGACCTCGGCAGGTCCATGAATCGACGCAACGTGCGTCCACGTACAACGTGCTGTTGCACGTGAAGCAACCGAGGAGCTAAGTGTACATGCAGATAGATGTGTAGGCCCGAGAAAAGGAGCAGTCGATACCAGACCTGAGAAGGAATAATGAGGGCGCACGCAGAAAAACGCTACGTGCCTGAATAAGTAATGGAGCGGCGGCGGCGGCGGCGGCGGCAGCAGCAGCAACAACAGCCACAACAGCAACAACAACAGCAACAACAACTCGCTCACTCGCGTGTGCTGCACTTTCTGCTCCATCACCTTGTTACTAGAAGGAGAAAGAGAGGAAAAAGCCTTTCCACTCTTTATTCCCCTCTCAGTTCTCTGCTCTCGTACAATTCGACATAGGAGTATCAACGCCTGATGGATGGAGCAAATTGGCCGCCCTCAATCACAGAACAATGTAAGGAAAGGAAAACAGCTGCAGTCGTGGCAAAGTTTGGAGTCCGCCCGACTTTTCAGTCCTATCCAAAGAGCGTTCGAAATTCCTGCCAAGAGAGATATTTTAGGCATAACTTCAATCCTTGAAAGCGTGCATAAATAGTTAAGTCCACCAAAAGACAGCACTTTCAAGATTGCCAGCTACCTCCTGGCTGAAGGCAGTAAGATTTAGGGGCAAGAAGTTGCCATTTTTCTGATCGATATCATCCACATCGTCCACATTCCAGATGCTCTGCTCCCTGTCCATATTGTTCTTGATGACGTGGAGCCTGTTCCTATCGGGCCAGGTCCAATTTCCGTCAGTGCATTTTTTGCAGCCAACGTCACCGTCGGGGCCAATTTCGGCGCCAAGAAGTGCTTCATTCGTGGTTGCTGCACGCAAGTCGACTGTTTGTTGTGTCGCACCTCACGCGCATGCGCGCCCTTTGTGTGGCCTTCTGGCTGTCACCGTCGGCATCTCATTTTCTCTCGTCGATGCCGTCAAAAAAAAGAGCGTGAACATGAAAGAGAGGGGAGGCAGATTTTCCAAGCCACGGCAGGAAAAGGGACGTGTCACAAAGTTTTAAGCCCTGCCACACACTCATGTGCAGCAGACGTGGTGCTGTGCGAGGTCCGCGCACACGTACTCGTCGGGGGTCATGGCATGCGTGGACAGAGAGGAAAAAGACACCCAATTCGCATGAGTGCTGCACACGAGGTCGGGTGGATGTTAGACAAAGGAAGGGTCTCTCCACTCTCCCCATTGGTCCGCTACCATGCGATATTCGTCACCCAGATATCAATCTAGCACGAAACGAGTTCAACAACCCCTCGGCCGGCGGGAAGCAGTCGGAGCAGCAGCAGCATCTACCCTTTTCTGCTAACAAAGGATTAATCTTCTGCCACGACCAGGACGGAAAAACACACACAACGAGGGGGTAAATAAAAAAAAAATGAATTAGCCATGACAGGCACAAAAAAGCAGTTCATTGGGTGGGCGGCAACATCTTGATTCCGCCATTTCGAAGATCTCTCTTGTCATTGCACTTAGGCAGCCCAGTGCCCGGGTCCGAAAAGGCTCCGTCGGCCGCCATCTTAAGAAGGACGTGCAAGAGCAAACATCGTTGTGTCTGGACACATGTTCAACATCTGGGGGAACTTTTTCTCGGGAGAAATAAGAGAGGAAAACATGACGTGGTGAATACTGGAAAGTTCCAAGTTGTGTGTGTGTGTGTCTGGGTGAGGGTGAGAAAAGGGACGAAAGAACCATCTCCAAGTGAAGGTCGTCCCAGTCACTCGACTTCCACTTCTCCGTGGCCGCAAAAGCTTCCAGAAAGCGGCCGGAAATCTATGAATGCTGGATGTGACGGCGAAAATAATGTAGGAGAGGGAATATTCAAAAGGTGGGGGGAGAGGGAACTTCTGTTTTTGGCTGCCTCTTTCAAGCATGAGGGAATTCTGTGAAATTTTAGGAAAGAAGGAAGAAGCTCAAGGAAATCGGAGAAAATAGATGGAAGCGGGTGAGCGCATACATCATTTTCCCCTATCTGCCGCAAACGATTGGAAGACTCTCCCAGCGGAGAAGACGTCAGAGAAGCCTTCACTGCGTAGGGGTGTTATGCCAAAAACCAATGGAGGAGAAGGGTAAATACTCTGCATTGTGCGGGATGCGCGCACTGTTCTGGGGAAGCGCAATGGGCTCTGCCAGACAAGGACATTCACGCGCACAATGGGGTGCTTGGGCCATTTGTTTTACAGCGCGATTCGATTGACAACGAGCACTTGTTCCCGAGGGACACACGCGCAACCACGTGCGCGCCCGGCCAGATCCTCAGCACGTCTGGTGAGGAGACAATCACCTTTTTTTTTCTTTTTTCTCTGGTTATTAGTCCTAAAAAAAATCTCTTCCCATGCTTTAACGGAAAAGAAGCTATGTAGCTGAACACACAAAACCTTCAGCTCACGTTGGACGAACCCATCTTTGTTCGCAGTAGAATAGGGAACTTCCTCGTCTAGCAGCCAGACGTTGGCTCAGCGGGCGAGCAGCCCCGAGTTCGCTGAATAAGTGTTCTGGAGTCACGTATTGTGGAGTGATCGTGTCTGGCCGAGAGCCTCACCAAAGGGTTGCCCCTCCCTCCCTTCCTTCCCTAGAGAAAGAAGCGGAATGGATTACTCTGAATGGCGAGTAATGGGAGCCCGAGTGAGTACATGTATCAATGCATCATCAGTCAGTCAGCAGCAGCGGCACTCCCACCAGTGAAAGCCCCATCACGCCCTATCTCCCCCATCTCGTGAAGACTTTTTTTGGCAGAGCCATCGCCAACAAATCACACAAAAGAAATGGCTTCCACGCCAGTGGAATCTGATCTCTCTCTCTCTGCCCCTGAGGTGGGAGATGAAGAAAGAAACGTCTCACGATCCTGGACACAAGTCGGAGGCAACTCGCTCGCTGTTCAGGATTTATCGTCAATCCTTACGAGAATCTTTCCCTGCACACTGCGGAAGTTGAACACCTCATCATCCTTGCCAGTGACTCAATTCGCGACTTCCCTTCTTTATGCCCGACGCAGGGAAAGTTTGTGCGAAAACTTGCTCACGGCGGATCCGCAAGATCGCGCCTTTTATCTGCCCAACGAGAGTTTGTGACACTTGCTTCAAACGGAGACCACGAGTGCATCATTTCCAAATTGCTCTGCTCACTTTGATGACGGCGCCATCCATGGAACTCCACTTCTCCGTCTTCACTCCTCAGCTGCTACAGGAGGAACTTTCACGTGGATGTTGACTCATGCTTGGAACGGGCAAGCACTGGAAACTTTCCTGAGGTGTCTGTTTTTCTTTCTTTTCCCCGGAAACGCCCGCGCGCACGGCATGGCCAAGGGGGAGTGCGTCAACGAGGACAAAGTCTTCTCCCCCATCCGCCAACCCCTCCACGTACGCTTCCGCCTACAGCACTTCCGGCTCTCGTCGGGTCTCCACCACTGACACCGGTTCCCCAGGGTCCGCCCAATGCGCCGGGGGAATTCAAGAACAGCGAAGACGTGAGATATCGACTTTTCCCCCTCCCCCGTCCTGACCACACCCGACGAGAGAATGGAGACACAACAAGGAGGGAGAGAAAAGATGCTCTTCACTGAGCTGTCATCGCCAAAATACCCGGCCTCAAAAAGCAAAGCAGCGTTCGCCACTTTTTGTGCCCCTTCTTCTCCGTTGTCGTCGTCATCTCCTTCGGCTGCTCCTTCTCCCCCTCCTCCACTAACTGCTTGGCAGGGGAAGACCAGGCAGGAAAAAAATGAGTGCTGAGTTGATCGGGCGGATGAAGAAAGTTTCGTCCTTCCCTGCGGCGGTCAGAAGACGCACCAAACGCTGTTGGAAAAGATCGGATCAGGCCAAATAGAGTAGTTCTCTCCTTTTTAAGGGCTTTCTTGGAGCAAGTAATATGGGGAAGGAGAGACGTCTTTGGCACGCGAAAGTGGGACGTTTTTACTCACTACCCACAGAGATTAGTGGTCTCTAAACCAGTGCTAAATTGTGAGCGCTGTCAGGCTTGCAGTTTTTGGCCAGACGTGCGCAGTCTGAGGTCCTGATGACGAATGATCGACATAGGTTGGCAGCCAATTCTTTATATTTCTCCGTGGTATCAATTCTGCCCGGCACTCACGGCGTCGAATATCCCTAAGTGGTTCTCTCTCCCCGATATGTGTGCGTTGGGGCCTTCAAGACCCGCTTACTGATGGGAAAACTGCAAGAGCTCGCAGAGACCCTTCAACATGGCGGCATCATGTCTCTCTTCTTCACACGAGGGGGGGAATGAGTGGAGCCATCAACTAAAGCCATGGGGGAAAATGGAAAAAAAAAGAAAATCTTTCTTACTCCAGCTGAGTGCTTTTCCAAAGCCGATTGCACTTTCTGAGAAAAGCCGATTGGAAAAAAGGGGGGCTCAAGACGTCAGACTAATGAAGGAACCTCGAGTGGAAGACATGCACACTGATACACGCACCCATGCGGATACCATGGACTGGATCCCCCACATGTCGATGTGCGATTGATTCTTCACCAGCCAGAGGAACGAGGCCGAGCAGAGCGAGGAGACGTCCTCTCAAAGCAGCAATGCTATCTTCGTGTGCACCAAAGTTGGTGAGTGCGTCCAAGAATGAAAAAAATGAAAGTTATTTTTCTCCCCCCAGGCAAACAGCAGACAGAAAGGATCTGTCTCGGTCATTGAGACAGCAACAGCGATGAGATTGTGTGGTGCAGTAGTAGAATTTTCCAGCATTGTCTTCATTGCTGTTCTCATTTCTTCTGAGCCAATAGAGCGCACAATATGGAGGATGTTTGCTCGCCTCCACTTACGTGCCCCTTCCCACAATTTGTTGCCTTCCCGATAGCACAAATGTCGTTCATACGTGAGCACGTGGGCTTTTGGGTGGAAGAACAAGGGATTGCGGGGAGAAGAGAGGGGGGGGCACTCAACCATGGTCGCTACGCACCATCATAATATCATCTTTCGCCTTAATCACACATTCAGGAGAGGCAGCCTCAGGGTGCCAATGTTTCCACACGCATGATCACAATAGCACAGACACTTTTACCCCCTTTTCCTGCTTTCTCCCATCCCAACAGGGGGGATACGGACGTCAAAGCCAAGAGGAACAGAAGTCTTGAAGCAGGCGGAGAAGCGTAACACAAGTACGTTGTTGCTGACGCCTCACGTCGTCATCTGTTTGTGATGTCTCTCTGATCTGCCAATCCAACGCTGGCCAGAGATTCATGCGCCATCACTTCAGAGTCCTCCCGCAGAACTAATGATAAACCGTTCCTCTCCAAACACCTTCTTCCAGAGTAAACGATTCTGCTGACAACGCTTCAACCCTTTCTTTCTTGCTCAACCCTCGTCTCCAGGCAAAGTATTCGGTTTTTTCACTCCATTCTCCTAGGGGAGCATCGAAAGGTGAGTCTTGCTGATGCAGCAAAGCTTTCCCGCGAGAAGAGATGAGCTTTTCTCTCTTTCTTTACCAACATTACCATTGGTAAGTTTTTCCATTTACCATATTTTACGTCCCCAAGCGCCACTACAAGACCAAGATGGAGAGAAAGAGAAGACTTCTTGGCGCTCTTTACACAGGGGAATAGCAAAGAAAAAGCCGTCGGCACCCAAGGGAGCGCATATTTTCGCCTCCTCTTCCCTCGCCGGGGGAAAATTCCCCCTCCTTCTGCTGGGGTAATTCAGAGGCACGCAGTAGCAGCCGAGATTTTTTTTTCTCCTCTCCAAAAGAGGACTCCCACCGACTTGTGCAGTATCTCCAATGCCGCCATCGTCTGCCCATGTGAACCGGCGGGCTGGCGATGGCAGGGGTGTCGATCCCTCCTCCCCCATCCACCCACCTCAGAGGGAGGCCTTACATATATTACATATATGTCTCTCCATCTGCTTTTCTTTTCGGGCCAGCAGGCAAAAAAAGGGAGATCTCAGCCGCACTTATATAGGACAGACCAGTAGCAATAACGTTGGCGGCATTTAAAGTCGTTCCAAGTAGCGGGTGGGCTTTTGTGTGGGCAGGGGAGGCTTTGCTGCAGGCATTGCCTTTTAAGGCCCCCCCTTCTCTCTTTTTTTTCCAGGGCTTTGCCACGACCAAGAAGTGAAGAAAGCTCACGCTGGGCGAAGGGAATCTTCCGGAAAATAAGTGCCAGCTAAAGAGAAGCGAGAAGGGGCGGAGGAGGCCAAGGACTCCCAAGACCTTGTCCATAAAGAAGAAGGGATGGGTGAGGAAGGAGCCGGGGGAAAATATGGGAATTGCTCTCAATCTCCCCCACCCACCCTGCACAGGGATGTAGAGGCCGGCCAGCCAGTTTCAACGTGCATTATTCACATGGCCTCCACAGTTCGTTTGCATATAGATGGCAGTGCTTTTTCCTGGCAGCATTCACCATATCGTCACCTCGTAGAAGATCTGGCAAGAGCCAGATTGACTAATTGAACGACTCGATGGAGTCGAACAGGATGGAGGAAAGCGGAAAGAAAGAAAGAAAAACCTCAACTGCAGGGGTTTTTTTTCTACTAGGATGAGTCGAGTAGCGAAGAGGATCGAATTTCACTTTTTTTCCTGGGTCTCGTTGGCGCTGAACAACAGGCGTTATTGGGTTTCAGAGGCGGAAAAAGCTCAACTTGCAGTTTTTGTTGCAAAGTGGAATCGAATGTAAAAATCCCTGGAATTTTTTGATGTTGCAAGAACACTGGAATTTGCGGAGTTACCTTGATAACAGCTCATTTTAGCGCAGGTTAATGGAGGTTCTTTTGCAGCAAATTTTGGGATTACACTGTTCCCCCGCTGCTTTCAGCAAAGGAAAAACAAACAAGGCAGGAAAAAAAAGCTGGGCCCCGTTCATTTGGGCCTCCTTCACTTGGGCCACATTTTAATTGGGCCCCTTTAACTGGAGCCTCGTTTATTCGGACCCCCATCACTTGGGCGATTTTTTTTTTTTGCAGGAGTCACTCCATATTTTTTTCCTTTGACCCAAGTGATGAGGCTGATGTGAAAAATGGCCAGAGTGAAACGGGGCTCAAGGAAAAAGGCAGCCTAAACGAGAGTGGCATAAGTGATGGGGCCCTAATGAGAGGGGGCAAAACAAAAGGGCGAAACCAAGAAACCTGGGGGACAGCTAGAAAACTGTCGCCAAACAGGCACAACTGTTCTGACACCACCTTGGTACGTCAAGTGAAGATGTCCTTCCAAGCAGGGGCTCTCGCTAGCGCTAATTTCTATTGCATCTTTCTGTCTGTTTGCATAACATGCCTGTCCATTCTGCCGGTCTGCTGGTCAGCCAGTCCACCAGCCTGCCAGTCCACCAGCCTGCCAGTCCACCAGCCTGCCAGTCCACCAGCCTGCCAGTCCACCAGCCTGCCAGTCCACCAGCCTGCCAGTCCACCAGCC
>JAAUXU010023231.1_pt1 | contig 71574 bp, 81 predicted proteins | sample 7278151 | NCBI WGS metagenome assembly JAAUXU01 (sample SAMN14350113, study PRJNA611818) | marine sediment metagenome | isolation source: surface marine sediment (1.8m) | place: French Polynesia: Moorea | collected 2018-08
AAGGTCTTGAGATCCCCCCCCCCCTAATGAAGAGAGACACTTGTGATGAGAGAGAGTCTGTGTGTGTTGTTTGCAGCGTTTTACTTCATGCGTTTTCGGTGACAGCCTGGCATTATCTTATCTGATGTCCGCAAAATTTGTGAGCAAAAGGAGTGCGCGCCGCAGATAAGGGAAACAGACAAGCACGCAATGGCGTTTTGCACTTTACAAAACTTGCGGAACAAGTCCTGAATAATTGACTGGCTTGGCTTCTCTTCGGGGCATTGACTCTGTTCGAAATGTCAGCAGTCTGCTCATACTACACGCTCAAGAGGCTGCGGCATCACCCGCAGTTGTGCTAAGCCTGATAAAGAATTTATATTAGATTCTGTTTGATGACGAAACAAAAAAGAGAGGAAAGAAATCCTCCTTGGAAGGCTTACAAATTGCGGCAAACTCTCAAAGCACCGCCTCGTGCTTAGTCTGGAAAGATTTTCCGCTATTTTTTGCTTTCTCACCCCTTCTTTTTTGAGGCAGCGTTTTGGTGCGAGGGAGGCGACGGAGCGGAATGAATCCAAATCTGAAAAGGCGTCGGCTCCGTCCACGTCTCGTCAGCGACACCCCCACCAACAACTCGCTGTCTGGTCGGAAAGAGATCAATTTCATTTTGCTGCGCTCCCCCGAGGACGTCAAGCTCTTGCTGATGTATTATGGTCTCCCCCTTTAACATAACAAAGCCAGAGTGGAGGGGGGGGGACTTTTTTGCCGCTCCTTCTTGCAGGGTTTTTCTGCCAGAAAGTCGGAGAAGACGACGAAGAAGCAGTCGACTAATTTCGTTATGACGACCTCAAACATGTCTGAGGAGTTGTGATACTGGGCGGAAGCAGCAAAAACTAAGGAGAGGGCGCAATAGTGAGCTGACCCGTAATTAGTTCGTTAGTAGTGCTTCTGCAGTGGGCTGAATCTCGCCGCCCCCTCCATGCTTAATGACAATGACTTGGCTCGATTCGCCCCCCATTCGGATGACCGGGGGAAAAAAAAAAGAAGCTTTGCCTTCTGCTTTTTCCCCCTGGCTCTTTTGTTCGCGCCCTCGTCTTCCTCTTCCCGCAATGACTTGACGTTTCGCCCGTCGTCGACAGATGTGTGTAGGATGAGGCAGATCTGGGAGGGAAAAAAGACGGTCTTGATTGGAATTGGCTCTTGATATCGCGCTCTCTTGCCCTGCCAGAAATTTTACCCCTCAGCTCTGTTTGCTCAGATTAAACGAACTGGAAGAGGAGGGTACGACGATCGCATATGAACATTAGTGGAACGTCAGCAGGGTTCATATCTGTGTGCATATACAGGGTGAGGCCAAATCCCCTTTGCACACTTGCTCACTATTATTCTTCAAGAAGCATCAATGCGATTCCGCCTCATCCTGTACCGACGAACTGATATCACACTGCATAATCAGTTACGATGCATCAGCTTTGTGGAAGGGGGGGGGGGGGGAGGGGTGAAACTTTCCACCACAATGCACTTTATTTCACAGCAGAGTTTGTACTTAGACACCTTTCAAACGCATCGTGATGGCGAAGGTTGTGTGACCCCCCCAGGGGAATCGACTCGCAATTCCTTGGTTAAGGGAAGCACTGGTGCAGTGCAGCAATGGAGGGAGGGGAGGGGACTCGACAGACTAGTAGAAAGGCTCACCACTAATGAGTCTGAAAGAAGAACAGGGATGTAGAAAGAGGGGTAGCAAGAGAACGGACGTACATACATGCGCACAGGGGTGAGCAGAGGGAAAATGCTGTCGTGTTGAACGTACATGCGTGCAGTGTGTATTTAGAGGCAATTACACGACAAGTTGGACCTCTGAAACACCCATCGGATGCTTAAGAGAAACGGTCTGCCCTGCACAGACCATATACATATTATAATCTATGTATAAAACAATATATAAGAACTGGCACATCGCACCCGGACAAGTGCCTCTGCCCCTGAGATGGCAGAAACCAGCTGCGAACAGACTGACAGACACACACACACACACAGACAGACAGAGTACATAAAATCCTAGTGCTTTATATATACAGATATATCCGTTAACTGGAGAACGAGTGGAACCGGGGGAGAAGGTCTTTAATTCCCTGCAGGGTCTGCAGCTCCATACGTGAAGGCCCACGCTTGGATGATCTCTTCTTCTGCTGGACACTGGTTGTGTTCATCTTTGACCTGATGCAGAGGACCATCATGCCCTTTGCAGTCGAGAGACTTGGCCAATATTAATGTTACGACGACACAAGTTTCCATTTAATAATCCCCTGCTATGTCACGTGAAGAAGGTGCATATTAAGTGAAAAGCTCATGTTCATAATGAGCACATTGCTTGGCCTCGGGCAATTTTGCGGTTTGCAGCTTGCACGTGGCCCCCACAGCAGCCTTTTTGTTTGTTTGTTTGGAGCTTGTCAGAGCTGTTGGATGCATGTTGTTCCTGCCGCACACGCGCACCGTCGTCATGAAGTGCGTGGGCGCAGTCCCCTTCCACCACCACCCCTGCCAGTACACGAAGTCAGGGTGGAAAGTCCCGGCGGCGCGGGACGTGAGCTTTGCACTGGAGGAGTGGGAGAGGGGGCTTTGAGCAGACAACAATTGGAGAAAGAATGGAAGGAAGAAGTGCTTCACAATTGCCTCTACTTGGTTCTCTCTGCTCCCCTCCAAAGAAGTGCAATGAAGGAGGGAAGTGAGGGCTAAAAATGAGAATCCAGGAATGGCAGAGAAATGAGGAAATGGCGGGGAAAGCGAGAATGAAATGTTTCTCTCGACGGCGTTGGGCCATTCTCTTCTCGTATAAGCCCATTGCTTTTCTCAGCATACTAATCTTCACGCTCCGACTGCGGAGTCCGCGTCAAGCAGGACGTGTACAATGAACTCTTCTGCATTCCGCCACAGTCAATGACTTGAAAGGCTGAAAGATCCACCGCTTGCTTTCCTGGCCTAAACTGCCGTGCTGAGCATTGATAATGCAAAAAAGTGCGGCTTCCGTTGCTGCAGCATATTTATAAGCACATCTGTTAGCAGCTCATTAGGAAGTAAATGGGCATCTAATGAGTGCGTCTCTCTTCTCTCTTCCAGGAAAGACATAACAATTTGGCATCGAGGCCAAGACAATTGAGCACATCTGCCGGGAGGGAATCCTGTCCAGGCCGGGCCAGGCCAGCCCGGGCCAGGCCCGCTCCATGTCATCAACCGACAGCTCAGCTCCTAATTAAAACTGTCAAAATTTGTAGCTGTTGGGCTGACGCTATCAGTCCTCCGAGATCTGAGCGCATGACAAAGAAGTGAATTGAAACTCGGTCGACAGTCAAAAAAGTATATTCAAGGAAGAAGCTCTTGAGGGCAGTGGCGAAAGTAGGAGGGCAGAAGAAGGGAATGTCTGTTTGAAGAGAAATCGTCGAGTGCATGTTGAAGGCTCTCGAAAAGTGTCATCATCGCCTCCGGTCCACATCTCGCATAGTCGCCGAGAAGTGTTTTTCTTCCTGCAATCAAGGATCCCTTCAGTGTCTGTTGTCAACTAGCGAGTGCATACCTCAGATCAGGAGGACGTCGACGACGACGACGACGGCGACGACGGCGAGGAGGGGAAAGGTGCCAATGCAAAGGAGATCGGCCGTCCGTCAAACCCCTCGTGCTGACTGAGCAGTGGAAAAAAGTCTCTCCGATCGGTCGTTCGCGCCGTCGCGGCCCGTTGGTGAGAACCTCCCCATCAATCACTTTTTTTCGTTCGCGCGCGCTCCGATGACCAAACAAGACCAGCAGCCAGGGTGTCACAGAGAAAAATCGCACCCGCCGGAGTTGAACACCGGCACCGGCACAAGACGGACGTCTTGCTGGAGCTGCAGCAGTGTCCTCTCGTCATCTTCAGACGGACGAACAGGGTGCACTGACGCGGAGATAACATCAGAAAGCATCCAAAAGGAGAAACTGGCGTTCAATCAGTGAGAAAGTAGTACCTACGCTCTCATCCTGGCATTATTGTAGTGGCCTCTTAGGAAAGAGAGAAGTCACGGAGATAGTATAGGAAAACGGAGAAAGATAAAAAGCTCCCTTTCCGTGATGTATGGTGCTCGCTCAAGAAGGAAGAAGAGGGAATGGAAGGGACGTTGACTCTTCAGGACTTGATCTGACCTCTTCCTCCCCCCCTCCCTCAACCACCATGCTGCTTCCAAACAGCTTTCTCGTCTTTTTCTTTCTCGCCAGTCATGCGATGGGGAGCATCAACGACGACGATGACATCTCGATCCCTGAGATCGACGAGCCGTCAACGTCTTCCGGCCAGCTATCGTTCGCCTCGCCCATGAAGAATTACACCAAATTGAAGACTGGAGACTCGCTCAAGCTGCGGTGTGAAGTTCGAGGCAGCCCTCCAGCAAACCACTTTCGTTGGTTCCTCAACGAAGTGGCTCTCGAGATGCCGAAAGGTCGCATCAAGGCCAAGGAGAGCCTCGGGGGGCCCACACAGTGGAGCAGGATCAAATTCAGGGAACTGGACGTCCACGACACTGGCTTCTACCGCTGCGAGGCCACCAACGGCCGGACCATGGTGTCGGGCGAGAGTTTCGTGAAGGTGCACCTGGCGGAGAAGTGGGAACAGCAGCAGAGGCACGACAGCTTCGACTATTCGGATTACGACGACTACGACTATCATGACGTGGTTGGGGGAAACCACGGTCTCATCCCAGAGAGCTTTCCTCTTGACTTCAATCCTGACCTAAGCGGTGGAGTCGATGGGCTGCCTTCACACTTGCTGTCTTCCTCTCCCGCTCGTGGCCGGACTTCCTCGTCTGCAGCGGCAGCTTCGATGGCCTCAGCAACCTCGAACGGTGGCCTCGACTTACCCAGCTTGAAGCCTGATGAGCGCGGTGTCGGCAGCTGCCAGCGCTACACGGGGTCAATTTGCGCCGCCTATGTGTCTTCCGGCGATGCGGGCGTCTTCGTGAGCAGGGGCCTCACCCAAGAGTACATTGAGAAGAGGCTGCAGGCCTCACTTCAGGTCATCACCACCTCTCCAGAGCTCAGCGGCGAGTGCGCAAAGTATGCTGTGCCTGCCATCTGCCTCTCTACACTGCCACTGTGCGACAGACAGACCAGAAAGCCCAGAAAGGTGAGTGAAGCCAGAAAAAATCCTCGGCTCATGAACTTTCCTCATCTGTTACGAGCAGTTCCATCTGAAGTTCAATGGGGCAAAAAGCCACTAATGCCCGTAAAGATCCCCTTAAAAATGTGTCCTTGTCGCTTGCTTCTCCTATGCTGCAGGGATTAAGATCTTTCTCACACACATAGGGACTGGGTAGGCTAGCTTGGGGTTGCTCGAGCAGACTTGTAGGAGTAGCACAGCAGAAAAGCAGTGTGACTGCTACGCTACCTTGCAATCACGAGGCGAAATCACTACTGCAGAACAGAGGTGATTCAAAGGTGCGACAACAAGGTAGCTTGGCCGTGATCTCAGCACCCGACGGCGGGGTAGCCTGACTGGGTCGGGACCACGTATTAAGTTACTCCTGATAAGATGTGTCCGACATGTTTGGTGACTCACACGTCGCACGTATGTACTTCCAGAGAAGCTTTGGCCTGCTTTAGCTGTGCATTAGCTCTCTCATGGGGCGACTCTTCGCTTTTTTGCCAGTCTCTTTTTAAGAGATCGCGCTCTAACTCGACAGTCGCCCACTAATTCTTGGACACGTGCCAAATAGCTCCTTCAACCGATAATGACCTCTCTCCCCCCTTCTCCTCTTGTGCCAGATCTGTCGGGACGAGTGCGAGGTTCTCGAGTTCGACGTATGCAAGTCCGAGCTTCAACTCGCCCGCAGCCAGCCGCTTCTTCACCACCAGATGGTGTTGCCCAACTGCCGCGAGCTGGGACGCATCGGCACGCCTGACTCCTACAACTGCGTGCGCTTGGGTCTGCCTCACGTGATGGGCCAGCAACTCATCAGGCCTACCCTCTGCTACAACGACGAGATGGGCGGCGACTACCGCGGCACCGTCAGCGTCACTGCTAGCGGCAGGACCTGCATGCCGTGGCACCTCAACTTTAGCGGCAGCAACAATGGCGGTTTCGAGAAGGACGTGTCTCTCATGGGCGGACACAACTACTGCAGAAACCCTGATGGCGACCAGGATGGGCCTTGGTGCTATACGAATGATCCCAGGTACGAGCATCTGACGTCATATGTCAACAACAACACCCTTTTTTTCACCACATGTGGCAACTGCATGAGGCACCACGCTGTGTGTCTCCTTAGGTAACTTTTTTCTCAGGAGATAAGACGGAATAGACGAGAGACGACGCCTTTAAGGCAGAACACTTTCCATTCGTGTTTGTCGCAGCAGCAACTGACTCTTTGCTTTGGTGTCGCATCTTGGTGGACCAGACAAACATGCTTGATGGATTAGTTGGGCCCCATATGGTTGGCACTGTCAGATTTCAAGTCTCGGACGTTTTTTGCCACCGCCTAACAGATCTTGTGCAGAAGCAGCAGCAGGGCGCATTTGAGACCGCATTAATCAAACGAATGAACGGACAGACGAGCGAATAAATGGCTGGCTAAATCACTTCTCAGTTATCTCTTATGGTTGGACTTCGAGTCCCTCGCTTAGTTTACGCACACACGCACGCACAGAGGGAGGGAGAGAATAACAATACCTTTAGATGATGCACAGATTGTGGCTGCCAATATTAATGGGTGTATGGGTACCAATGCCATTACTGGATACAATATCCACATTCTATTTTCCAGGCATCCGAGAGAAGCTTGCGCGATTGCTCGCTGCTCTCAGCTAGACGTTTGGCTGCACGTGGTGTTGCCTGCTTGCGTTGCCATCGCCGTGCTCGCAGCGCTGTTCCTCTTTGTGTGCATCTACAGGAGGAGGGGGCGCAAGAAGACGCCGGCGCTCATCCACTCCACGCCCACTGCCACCATCATCACCACCAGCAGCTCGCTCACTAATCAGCAGCAGAATCAGAGCAACAACTACTCCGAGATGGAGATGAGCTCTTTGCTGCTGGGTCCACCCCCTCCGCCAGCGTCACTGCCGCCACCCATGAGCCACCTCATGCTGCCCTCGAAGCCCTTGGCGTCCACTTCCCCGCCGGCCAGGGAGTTTCCAATCACGTCGGTACGCTTCAACCAAGAGCTGGGAGAGGGATCCTTTGGAAAGGTGTACAAGGGCGATCTTGGCGGAATCGTAGGAGGATGCGGGACGCAGGTACGAGTGTATGCGTAGTCCACCTTGACAATGAAGCCTCAATGTTGCCCAACTTTTAGGTGGTGGTGAAGACCTTGCGTCCGGGAGCTGATAGCCAAACCCGTCATGACTTTCATCGAGAAATCGAATTGTGGAATGAGCTGAAGCATCCCAACGTGGTCAGCTTGCTTGGAGTGGTCGTCCGAGACGATCCACACTGTCTCGTCTTTGAGAGCCTCAGCCAAGGTGATCTTCACGAGTTCTTGCTCGCTCACTCGCCCAAGCCGAGCAGCAGCGTGTCGGATGAAGAAGAGGACAGGACCATGGCTGACCCGACTGATCTGTCTTTCATTGCGATCCAGATAGCAGCTGGAATGGAGTATCTGGCCGGAAGAAACTATGTGCACCGGGACTTGGCTGCCAGAAATGTTTTGGTGGGAGATAATCTCTTGGTCAAGATCTCTGATTTCGGACTAAGCAGAGATATTTACTCATCAGATTACTACAGGGTACAGTCAAAATCACTCCTGCCAGTAAGGTGGATGCCTCCAGAAAGCATTTTATACGGAAAGTTTACTACTGAGTCAGATGTCTGGTCTTTTGGAGTTACCCTATGGGAGATTTACAGCTTTGGTCTCCAGCCCTACTATGGTTACAGCAACCAAGAGGTGATTGAAATGATCAGATCCCGCCAGCTTCTCCCTTGCCCGGAGGACTGCCCATCCAGGATGTATGCCTTCATGGTAGAATGCTGGCACGAGCTCCCTTCTCGACGACCTCAGTTTGCCGAGATCCACGGGCGCCTCCGCCACTGGGAGGGCATGTCTACAGGGTACCAAAGCACTAGTCAGAGTGTGGGCAACGCCTCGCATCACAGCGGCTCTCAGCATTCCAGCACTGGCCCGAGCAACAACACAGGGTCCACCAACGTGAGCCACCAGTTTCTACTGCAACAACAGCACGGTGGCAGCAGCGCCGGTGGCATCAGCAACGGCGGCTACTCGCGCCCCTTTGGTCACCTGATGAACAGCAATGGCCACCAACACAAGCAGCCGCCGCCTCCAGGAGCCGGCCTGGTGCAGATGGCGCACGGTCCGCACGGCGGCCCCCACACCATGCTTCTGCCCAACAACGGCGTCTTCGGGTCCGCCGGCGCCAGCGGCAATGCCGGCGTGGGCGGCAGCGCCGGGTCCAATGGCCCCGCCAGTGTGTCTTCACTGCAAATGGTGTAGAAGAATGAGATTAATTCGCGCACGTCAGCCGGGGCAAGAAATAAATGAGGAGATGCTTTCTGCCACTGCTGCACAATACGAGAAAAAAAGGACTCTGGAGAGAGCGAGCAAAAAGAGGAAGTACAGGAAATTGAAGAAAAAGCCCTGGAAAATCTAATTTCCTACTACACACTTTAGCATGGTGGCAGCTTCTTTGCTAGTCCTGTGCAAAAAAGCGTAGGGAAAGAAGGGGAGGAAGAGGTTGCTCCACATGGTGAAGACAAGACTGGAAAGGAGAAAGAAGAGAAACTTTCCATTCTTAGAAGTCGCGCCTGGGGATTTTTACCGCTTTTCCTCTTGTTTTCCTGGAGAAAACATGCGCGTCGTCACACACAGCAACAGCCACACAAACGCCAACACGCGGCGGATCTGGTGAATCTCATCCACATGATACAAGACTGACAATAATATGCTTGAAGGTACTACAACATTCGACAGTTGGTAATAGCGATGTGCACTCGACAGTAACAGAGTGTTCGATGTACAATGGTGGACGTACTATGAAGAGATGGAGACATAGAATGCAACAAGCGATAACACTTGCCATTTTTATCTTTGCAGGCAACTTTCATCAATCAGAGCACAAAAGTTGAATATGTAAGGAGCAGCAACAACACTTTTTTAAATGTCCGAGTTAACCTGAATTCTCTCTTAAGACACGGTCACGCGTATGCCAGAGTTGCAGTGTCTTTTTTTTTAGTACTGCTGCAACTTTTGCTACGTGGCAAGATAAAAGAAAAAGGCGCACATTGCTGGAAGTGTCGCATTCGTAAGGCCGTGGCTTGATGCAACTCTTGGTTTTATAGAAGAGGTTGGCATAGAGCAGTATGTAGAGCGCACAGGAAATTTTTATGGAAGTGCAACACGAATTCAAATTCTTTCAAAGAAAAAAAAAATCCCCCGCACTGTCCTAACTTGGCATAGAAGATTCAAACTAACACTATGTTACTCTATCTTGTCAGATTATAATGAGAAGAAATAGCGCACTACGATATTACTCATTAAGAGATAGATGCAATAAATGTTTATCGATCAGCGACTTGACAGTCCATATGCTTCTGCTCGTGCTCATTCCTACCGCAGCTAATCCTTCCCGCGTCTCACTTTCCGCAACAGAGAAACTTCAGCATGATTCATCTGCAAGTTTCGTGTCAAATGAAATTGTGCGTCATCCATCAAGCGGCGCAACGACTCCGGCGCCACCGTACACGCTCGTCGGGGGACAGTGGGACCCACGCCTACAGTGAGCGCCGCCTAACTGGGCGGCGGCGCTGTCGAGGTTCCAAAGCTGTGGCAAGACTGCCAAATCATCGGAATCGCATGCCACAGATGGTTCTCACTGCCAGCACGCACAGCTTGTTGCCCAGGGCCGATACGCCGATAGTGTGCACATACGTGGCCCCTGCTGCCCATGTACGCACGTCGGACGCTGGCAAGTGCTGAATTAGCGATCTGGCTGCTCTAATTCCCGCTCAGCTCCTCCATCTTATGCTCTTATTGACAAGTCTAACTGGCTCCATCCTTCCTCTCCTCCACTTTTGCGGCCCCGATCAATCTTTCTCATTTGCCGACGCCTGCCAAACCAAATGGGCGAGGGAACACGCACACATGCACATGCGCTCGTCATACGACAACTTTTTACATCCACATGCATACCAGAGTTGAGCACAGCTCGACGTCTTTGGCTCCGTCAGTGCAGTTTCAGTTCTGCTTCGTATGTGCAGTGCAGCACGCGTATCATCCCGCTGTGGCATGGGTGTGATCCGTAGTCTCCTGCGAGTTCTAATAAATATTGGTCTTTCTCGTCCACGGAACAGTGGCGCTCGGCAAACATCTCCATTCTTCACTGTCGCCCCCCCCCCACCCGCACACTCAATCAAACTTTGCCTGAAGAAGCAATTTGCGAACTGAGACCCAGAGTTCACCTCCAGCACCACGTTATTTTCCACTTTCACGCGCTCCAATTCAAACGTTTCTTCGTTTTCAACGTACTTACATAGTACGTGAATAGGAAGCATCTCTTCTTCACTTCCTCCCTCCCGCCACACAGCATCTCTTGGCATACATAGTGCACGTACATGTATTTTGCTCCCATATATCAAGGCACAAAGCCCCGGATCTGAGAGCCTGTCGGTGTGGGCCGACGAGGCTCTTGCGGGGAGAGCAACAGTCACATGGATATCAATTGAAGGGCTGATCGGAAAAAGCTCTGGCCCATGCAGCATCCGCTGCTATCGCTGCTGGGAACACTAGAGCTGGCTGTAGATGGACTACAGCAAGGACAAGTTCAGTTGTCAAAGCTTTTTGTCACAAATTGATTTCTGCCCCTCCTGACGGTTGCCCCCCATCCCCTATCTCTGGCTGCTCCGACACTCAAGCCCTCCTCCACGTCGGTGGTGCTGGTGCCACGAGAGGGGAAAGAAAAATGCAACGCCATTAAACTGATGAAAAACACTCCGGTGCCTTGGAGCGACCACGCAGAAAGTCCCCGATGTGTAGTAGAGAGAGAAAAAGGAAAGCATTCAGGTCTGACACTCGTCGTCTACAGAAGCCGTCCACGCTCAGCAACCCGAGCATCAGTGCAATGACGTTGCTGCCCATCATGCCCGGGGTCCTGAGCAAAATGTAGGACTCTGCACATTGGCATAAATTTCACCTCTTCTCTCTCCGCTCTCATTCTCTGGGGGGATTTTCCCCCTCCGATCGACAAGATTCGTCTTTGTCACCTCAGAACGGAAGGGAAGAGTCTGGAGCAAACCTTTCTTCTTCACATGCATGCGGAGAAGAGAAAGGGAGTCTTACTTCATAGTTGAAGCTTCCTGAAAGAGGCTGGATGGAAGCACTTAGGGTAACAGATTTTCTAACAATCACTAGAACCTTCTTACCAAGACGCATATCGTCTGGAAGTCACTCACCGCGCTGCCCGCCTACGTGGAGGGAGCTGCCACAGTGGGTACTGAACGTACCCACTTGTACTACTGCACGGAGTGCTACAACGCGTGCAACGCTTTGGAATGTCTCCAAGATTGGACTCTTTCTTTCTTGCTTGATTCGAGTGAGGGCTCTTTTCTCTTTAGTGCTTGTGCTGGTGTTGACAGAACGTCTTTCTCCGCAGAAAGAGATATATGAATGTGTGTCAGAAACTGGAAAACGAAAGGAAGGGGGTTCTAAGAAAAATAGAAAGGGGACGAATTTTTGAAACGTTATGCATGGATATAGGACGCGGAGAAGAAAGAGACTCCAGAAATGCTATTAATGGAAGTGCAATGTAGTGTACGCGTTGTTGTCGACGACGCCACTCTGTACTGCGGCAACACGAACACGAGTCACATCTTCAGGCAGGGCCATAACTCGAGCAGAAGTCGCTATCTCTTTTGGCAATGGTGTGAATTTCGACAAAGCCAAACTGTCTCTTCCACTCCCATATTCGCATTGTCTCCTCCGCTCTGTGGCCCCTTGTGTGGTCCTGCCGCCTACGGACATGGAAGGGTAGATAAGAGAGGACCTCCTTGCTCGCAAGACAACAACAATACACCAGCTGACAGAAGGTCTGTACGTACAGTACATGACACAATCACTGTATAAACAGCTACAGTCGGGCCTTTTAAGCGACCAATGAGATGCTACCGGCGCATCATGTGACTCGGACGGAGCGCATATGTATTTTGATTAGGGGCGAGGAAAAAAAGAGATGGGAACAAGGCACAGAAAGAGAAATAAATGCCAGGAAAAAGAGAAAGATATATCACGTCATGATGCCCGACATCTTTCACGTTTTTCTCTTCAGAGAACGCATGGGGGAAAGGAGAGAAAGAAAGAGAGCAAAGAAACGTGGATGAAGATGGCAGATACATTTGTATCATTGTATTTGATGGTATTTGACGCAGTGGTTGCTCTGGAGCTGGCGATATTGGATGTAAACGTTTGATCGCTTCAAGTGCCACAAAGTCGTGAGTGCCACAAAAAAGCACGCACCACCGGGCGGGCTCGGGCCTGGTCCAGGAAGATGAGCTTTCTCCATGCTGTTTGTTTCTTTGGCGGCGACGCCATTTCTGGAGTGAGCATCTGCACATCAAGGTGTCACATGCGGGGAGAAGAAAAAATACGACACATCAGTTTCGAAGTCTGCTTCCCCCTCTTTCTCACGTCTTCTTATCTGGAGACATTTTCCCCTCATGCATGAGATGAGAGAGCTTTGAGCAGCAACAAATGTCTGTGTGTGTGTGTGTGTGTGTGTGTGGATGTCGCCTTCCCTCCCTCCCTCGCCATGGCAAAGTCCACGGCGTCGTCATTGGGTGGGAGGTTAATGGTGCTGGGGACATCTTCAAAGGCAGAGCAAGACCTTCCCCCCCAAATAAGGAATGCTCCCATCTCAGTGAGCGTGCGGCATGCCCAATATTACTCCCTGGGTGAGAATAACATTCTCTGGCTACCACCAGGGCAACTTTTTAGGGGCAAGGGTGAGGCAATCCAAGATACAGCAGAAATGAGGTGGAGGCGTGTTAGTGAAGCGTTCTTAGCATAGACTCACGGAGCAAACATGGCAGTATTTGCTCAGCTTCTAGAACGACCTGCGGAGAGAGAGGATAAAAGTCATGATCGAACCGCACACCAACTTCAGGCAGCACCAGCAGCTGGTTGTGATTTCTACGTCAGGGGAGACATTAGCGCACGGAAGCCTATTAACAGCCCCTCCTCCCTCCTTCCCTCCGTCCTCGCCACAGAACTGGCCCAGTTTTCGAACAAGAGCTCTTTCTTCCATTGGGGAATTAATTTATGACTACCTGGCAGCTCGCAAAATGCCTGAGTGCGCAGTTGAGGTGTTCCAAGACCAAATAGAGCTAACGTTACACACTTGCACGCTGTGCGTGCCTTCCAAGGAGTGGATCATGGTGGAATGGCGCTCCATGTCTAGCTCTGAGCTGCTGGGACGCTCTTCTATATACGTAAATGACGGCGAGGTCTGCATGGCAGAAGTTGTTGCATTGGCATTTCCAGCCTTATACGTACGCATGATTTACTTTTTTAGAGCTCCTGCCACGGCTGCAAAGAGGGTGGAAGACTCAACTACCCATACTGGCTTTAGGCGTACCTGACATAATGACGCTCAGGGTCTAATTATACATCTCCACGCAAGATTATGACGTGAAGACATCCAATCCTGTGCCAGCACAAGCACAATGGGAGTAGACGTACGGTACAGTAGATGAGATTATCTAGAAAACATTTGATGCCGTAACTGCGCAACTTAGCATGGCCATTGCGCAGGAGTACAAGCAGTGGAAGCTCACTCTGGTTGCCTCTTCCTTCCATCTCCTCTCTTATTACTGTGGGATCATTATCTTTTTTTGACCGCGCTGCTCCTGCTCCAAAAAGGCAATGATTACCGTGATGATAGAGACGTAGTTGGCAGAGGAAACAAATGGGTCCGTTGGCGGCTGCGTGAATGGCACAGCAGACACGCTAAACAGGCCTCGTTTACCCAGGAGGCGGTTGTGTCGGACCATGGAGGCGCACAACTCCAAACACTGGGCGTTAGACGTACGTCAGAGTACGCACACACCGTGTACTGTGCGCTAGGTTCATTTACTGAGAACAACGTCTCGGCTGAGTGGTTCCGTTCTTCATGTGAGGACTCGCATCAAACTCAAGAAGGCGGACACGAGGAGAGCGGGACAAACAGGCTGTCCTTGTCGGAAATCTCTCGAGTAGTAGAAGCATTTATTTTGTGATCTCTGCATTCACTAGATAGGGCTATTTACAAAGACAACAGACCTAAGGGGTAGAATTGGTGATGTGTCTAGGAAGAGCGTAGAAGGAGCATCGGACTTGCCAAGCGGAAAGTAGGAAGCTCATCATTCCAGCGTCCCGGGACTACATATTGAGTTGGGTACAGTATCTCTTATTTAACTGGCAGGGACACCGCTCACTAGAAAAAAAAATCTCTCACACCTTCATCCACCGCCAGGTAACGGGGTAATATCACCTAAGAAATGTGGTTTAATGCACGTATTTGTAGTTGCTTTTTTTTCTTCTCGAATCTGGTATAAATTGCTTTTAACGAAAGCTTATTAGTGCTGACTTCTTCTACTAAACAGTTATACTCTTGCTTCCTTAAGACGGTTATCATATCACAAAATCGAGCCCGATTATTAAGGACCTAGGGGGGGAGGAAAACGCAGTACAATTCATAAAGAAGAGCGCGCGAGCGTGACGACATCCGACGACTTTAACACGCTCCTCTTCCTCCAATCTTTGCACAAATTTCTTTCATGAAGGAAGATTACAGATCAAAATGCTTCTCTTAAAAATAAAACAGTAAAAGGCCTCTTTTTCTTCTTTTTTTTTAAGGTCATTTAAGGGGTCTTCTTTGAAAAAGCTTATGAAAAACGATCGGATTCACTTTACTCTTCATAGAAGCGAAGTGTTCTTCTGTTGCTCATGCACTTTCTTGCTAATAGCGTGCTGATGACACTAGTAAGCCTTGGACATCCCAGGCAGATCAAATCGGTGATAGCTCTTGCCATTACGACAGAAGATCTGAAAGAGAAAATTAGTGGTGACGACCTCCAACTTTTGTAATTAGGTCGAATTCATTACCTGCCAAAGGTTGCTCTGTATTCTTCTCCTCGAAAGCAATGATTGGAGCATCCACACCGTCTCCCACGTGTCTGTTGGAAGTCGTCTCGTCTGCCTGGTTCAAGTCTAGGATCTGGTCGAGATCAACCTTAGCGGAGTCCGAGGTCTCTACGGCCGCCTTGACGATTTCGTTGGGGGCGGTCTTCGAGTGGAGGCTGTCGAACTCGGATAAGTTAAGAGATGCGCCAGTGCCGGAGCTACTGTTACTAAAATAACAGCAATAATTAAGAAATTGTCATTGTAGTTGAGAAAGGAGAAAAGAAAACCTACGAAGTGCCTTGCTGCTCCTTGCTCATGGCATCCACTTCTCCCTTTTCGACGTTCTTGGCGTTCTTCTCTATAACGCTGACGGACAGAGTTTCCTCCTCGTTGAGGCGATCATCGTCCAAGTCACCAAGCAAGTCTGGTTTGTCTCGAGGTTTCTCTTCTTTGGAGGTCACGTCCTCAGATGACGATGACGATGATGATGACGACGACGACGACGGAGGGCCGTTGGAAGACGGCTCAGTAGCAGCCTCCTCAGACGAAGGAGCCTCCTATGTAGTAAAGAAGTATCGGTTAGATTGAAAGCGGCATAAAAGAGGGAGCAACACAAGAAAGCGCTATGAGATCTTCCAGGCTAAAAGAAGCCAATAACAAGCAGCGCCTGCTTGAATATTGGCATCGACAACTGTCTCTGCAGCAGAATGTTTACAGTGGCACGCATAGGCCGACTGCTCCATTTACGACGCACGACGTTATGAGTGTCCTCATTGAATCCCGATGGCTCCCCTGCTGCTTGCCCTCATTTCGAAAGTGCTGCTATCATTACTTTCTGCCAGTCAATCTCCTTTCACTTCAAGTCCTTCAGCGCCTGACACCACGCTGGAGCTCCTAGCCAATTTATTCAGCGCATTGGGTGTGAAAGCTCTCCCTTCCCCTATATCTGACTATATCCTTTCGTCACAGTTTAGCCTCTCCTTGCAATGAACTATGGACCCTTGCAAAGACGTACATACAATAACAGGTCTGGTCCTAAGCTCGCAATTGTCAGGTGCAGGGATCACGCAATATTTCTGGCTGTACATATGACACCTTGTTCGTAATACGGTAGGCTCTCTCACTTTTTTAGGAGTGGAAACCGGAGTGGCAGGCTTGTTTCCCCTCGTCCTCGCCATGATCTCCTCAATGCGCTTCTTCCTGGCCAGTCTCTCCTCCTCCTCCCGCTTGTGCTTCTCCGCCAGCTCTTCCTGCTTGCGGGCGGCTTCTTCGCGAGCTTTACGCTCGGCCTCCTCTTTCTCCTTGCGCGATTTTTCCTCCTCCTCGGCACGCAGTTTCTCTTCCTCCTCTCGCTTGCGAGCCTCCTCGATGGCCTTCTGCAACCTCTCCTCTTCTCGCTTCCTTGCTTCAGCAGCCAAACGCTCGGCCTCCTCCATGGCCAGACGCTCCTCTTCTTCTTCACGACGGCGGCGCTCTTCTTCCAAGCGCTCTAGCTCAGCCTATAACACAAGTTGCACTCAGTGATTGCATGTAAGCAAGTTGCTCATAATTACGCGTGGACATGTTGCACCCCACCTGTCTCTGTCTCTCCAGCTCCGCCTCCCTCTCCATCTTTTCCTTCATCTCCCTCCTTTTTTCTGCCAGCCTGGCCTTGGCTTCCTCCTCGCTAGTAATGATCTTCTTGGCTGGAGTGTTGCTGCCAGACGCTTCAGAATTGGTAGGTGTGGAGGTACCGGCCGCTGCTGCTGCTCCTGCAGCGCCACCGTCTTCGTCTTCGTTCACGCTGGGGACCGGACTGCGCTCTTTGCTGGGAGACTTGGACTGGACCAAGTCTGGCATAACGCTATCAGGGACAGACGCAGCAGTGGCACCTGAAGAGACGTCGGTCTGAGAGGAAGGATCTTCGCGTTTTGCGGCCGGCGGGGGCACGGCCTTCTGCACAGACTTGGGCGTCTAAAGAGGTCATACATACATAAGATACATACGGCATCAATGCACGTTTTACATTCATGCCATTACCTTGGCCTTCTTTGCCGCAGATTCAGCCTTCACTTGCGCAGGAGTCTTTCTGACCGGGGTCCCCGCTTTCCTGGCGGCGTCGCTCTCGGACTTGTCGCTGCTGCGTGATCGACGCGGCCGGCTGGTGTCAACTGAAACGGGTTAGAAAGCGTTATACTCTTCACACTGATTAGTACACTCGTACTAGTATTTGTTAGTTCAACCAAAGTTGCTACAGTAGGTGTCGTGTTAGTTATCTCACGTTTTTGATTCTGTCTGCCTGGCCTTTTCTCGACCATAGACTGGGTCATCATGATGCCCGACGAAGTTGCGACGCTGGCCGGTCTTGGCGCCCTTTTCCCCCCAGCTCGCATGCGTACTGCGACGGCGGCGGTGCCACCGCTGCCAGAGTCTGTACTCATGACGCTGGGAGAGCGATATTGCTGGTGGTGTTGACTGCTTTCGCGGCTCAGTCGACCTAAAGTGGGGAGGAACGGACACACGCAGAGATTAGCACCTAAGCGAGAAAGCATATAACAAAGCCAAGAGGCACAAACGTCATGAGCAAAAGGATAACACGAAACAAAGCCGTAATTTACAGTAGCGTGGGCACTCAACAAAATGGAACACCACTCTTGAAGCGTTATAATTGTTCAAACAAACAGCAGCCTATGTCTATGATTAGTAGGTATTACTTTACTACTAAATATCTTACAGTGACATTTTTTTTTACTTTTATCAGTGTCTTGGTGAGTAGTGTGAAATGGGCTTCTACAGGTGAGTGCAATGCAACATGCGTGCGCAAACGTACAAAGCAGAGATCCCTCAACAGTCGTTTAACACGTAGCTCGTCATCCACCACCACCGAACGGAAAAAGACAACAGACCGGAAGACAATTTTCCCCCTTCGCTGCTCTTTTACACGAGATTTACCTCCCGGGGGCTTTTTCGCCTGCAGGGGTTGTTGCGGTTGCGGCAGCTGAGAAGGTGCAGCAGTGGTAGGAGTGGTAACCTTCGCATCATTGCTCTTAACTCGTCTGGGAGTCTTTTGGTTCAGGTGGATCATGGAAATGCTCATGCGGGAGTTATTAGCAGCATGCTGCTGTGGCTGTGGCGGTCTCCGCGGCCTCGACAGCTGGTCTAGCCTCGACATGGAGACTGCTCTACCTGCGGACGACGACTTCGACGTACCTGTCCGCGAGGACGTCATGGAGGCAGATGCTGAGGTCGGCGAGATGCCGTTCGACGCCATCCTATGCGTGATAGTGGGCATAAGGTCCGTGCGTCTACGGTGCGCCGACGCGGAGACAGGAGACGAGGCGGCGTCGTCACCTGAAAGTGGGCGGATGGACGTAGCGAAAGAAAAGCTGGAGCCTGAGTGAGGGGATGGGGGTGGAAGAAGCATGCGCCAGCTCTGCATGGCAGGGTCACATTATCGAGTGCATAGGAGCCAGGACGAGAGAAATGTATATAAAGGAATACGAAACCAAGCTGAAAAACACAACTCAAAAAGCCGCGAAAGCAAGCTGGAGATTAACGGTTGCATTGCCGGAAAGTACGGCACCACTGCAGACTACAACCCGAAGCACTGCACAGCGCCGACCAACCCCATGGCCGAGGGCAGCAAGGTCGTGAGCACCGAGCAGACAGTGCCATGCTTTCCGGCAATAGGTAGTTGACTTATGGATTTCGGCTTTTGAACTTCTCCTTCTTGAACTTGAACCCAAACGTGACGACGACTGCGTGATACACCGGACCTTCTTCACTCGGAGTTTCATTGTCAGTCACGCATGGTGCATAAAGTGATCGTCACAAAATTGTCTAATGCTATGACCTGACTTGACTTTGTCACAAATACAATAGCTGCAGATCTATCTGCCAATCTTACAGGTTTTGCAGCTGCTTGCAGGTCTTCTACTACTCATATGTATTATTGTATTCATTTTTCTGTATGATCATGCTTTTCATCTGTAATGGAGCCTCTCCGTTGGAAAGTAGTCAATTTGGAAACAACAATATATATTGCATTGTCATTTCGAGCTTCCAACGTACGTAATCATAATGCTCAAATATTTCCTCCTCACCCTTCATGGTTGGAGGATGAAATCGAAATCCAAAAGTTAAAAGGCGGTCGATATCTGGAGTAAGTAGAACTGAGCCCAACGCAAAAACACGCAAGTACAGCTCAAAGGATCTCGACGAACTGAGAGAGAAGAATCTTCTCCGTGTTTACCAGCGACCAGAGGTGATCCGGCAGCGAAGTGACAGTTGTGTCTGCTATGAGTTCTGACCATTCCCCCGTCACCGATGTCAATGTCCTTGACGAACCAGAAGTATGGCGCGGGCTGCTCGCCAGGAGAGCTCGTCATGTATGTACGCGTACCTGGCCTGGAACCGGAGAATCGTCCAGGCGAGGTGCGATTCATATCGGACCGACGGTCTCCAAGTGGAGGCCTCTTAAGATATGAGGCCGAGGAGGAAGACGTTGCTGGCTTGTCCAATGCTGTTAAGTGAACGACGATTGAGATATCCTTGCCCTAATCGACCATAATCACCCGCCTTAAGAGCCAAATTATGTGAGTGCTTTTAACAAGGGTGCAGCAAGCTTTTTAAACTCAGTAGTTCTTTAGGTGAGGTGTTGTTCTTGTTTAAAACTGTGAGTAGTGATCTGTGGCAATGGTGAGAATGAATGTGATCATATAGTAGTCAAGAGAGGCTGCAGGATCCTAGTGGTCTCGAGACCTAGCACATCATAGACAAGGCATACTATAGGTTTAAGCCAGCTTGACTTATCTGCCACCCAGCTGCAAATACTGACAAAGAGGATATGATTGGAACTCTTCTTACCTTCAGCACTCTTGTCGAGGCCGGTAGCTGAGGTGGCCCGCTTGGCTCTGCCGCCTCCCACACCGTGATCCTGATCTCTCTCAGCAGAGCGACGAGAGGTGCTGTACATGGACTGCGTCATCAGATTTGCATTCGACGAGGAAGTGGATCTGAACACAATAAAGGAATGATTACCGGATGCACAACGTTGTAGTCTTCAAAATCTGTACAACAGGCAGACCTCACACTGTACCCGTGCAAATCTGCAAAATGTGAGCAAACGCCTAAAAACGAAAAAAAAAAAGGAAAAAGAAAAAAAAAAGACATCCTGAACGTCACCTCCTTCCCGCAACTCCCCAGATGTCCGAAGTGGAGCCTAAAGTGGGATGCAGCGTCCTCGGAGTGGAGCTCCCAAAGGCGAAGAGTTCCCTCTGTGCCTGTTGCGCCCGCTTCTTCTCCAGGATCTTTTCCTCCCTCTCCCTTGCCTTTCTGAGCATGGCCTCCTTACGCTCGCGGTCGGCGCTCTCGATGGCTCGACGACGTTCGGCAACCTTGTCCCATTTGTCCTGCTCCCGGTAGCGCATCTGGGCAAGATGACGTCGACGCTCCTCTTCTTGTTGCTCGCGAAACTTTTGAGAAGCCGCCGCCTGAGGAGTGAACAATCAAGCGCGTTACGGTTGACTCCATGAACTTCAACTTGGATAATTTGAACTTTTGCGGAATTGGAGCGGCTCTTTTTTGCACTAAAGTGCTTCAGATCAAATGAACTCTTTTGATTCTTCCTTTGGATATTGGGGACTTTTTGCCACTTTCTGAGTCTCCTTATGAGTTCGCAGTCTCATGTGCACAACCACAGAACATGAAAACGACTTCTAAGAAACAACATTTTTTCTCTCCCCAACAGGCATCGCCTCTTAATGATGAGGCTGGCGTTGAATGACACATTGCAGATCCTGAAGACCGATCTTATGAACTGAGTCATGTTAAACGCACCAAGCACAATAAAATATAAAGCTTATTTGTTGACCCCTTCGGTAACCATCCCTGTGAGACTGAGGTGACAACTTGGGATAATATGAATAATTGTAAGCAAGTCTTATCCCTGGAGGATTGCGATCCAGCTGAATCGATGGCACTGTACTGTCTAAGGTCGGCACTCACGTGGGCTTTTAGCTCGTCCAGCTTTTTCCGCCTCTCTTCCTCTTGCTGCTCTTTGATGCGACGAACCCTCTCCTCTCTATCCTGACTGCTAATTGAGCTTTGAGCTGGAAAAAAGAGCACCAAGACATGTTAAGGACCACCTTGACGTCCTAAAACTTATTATCCTATTAGGAGAACAGGACAACAGACATATTAGTTCAGGAACACGCCGGACACTTGCACTTGGAATGACAATTCAGCAACGTCATCTGGAAGGATCGATCAGTTAATATTTCTTTCGAATTCCCATTCTAAAGAGCGACAGACAGGTACTGTGATAGGAGGGGAGAAGCAATGTTAGAGAGACCACGCGTACGAGCATTGCTATCGAAGCACTTGGTCGACAGTGCTAAAGATTGGAGAGAAAGCTTCCATCTTTACTGACGCTCTCTACCTTCATCGTCGTCGTCATCAAAGAACGCAAACCATCTGTCAGAGCACTGATCTAGAAGGAAATGAAATAAACAAAAATACATAGAAGAAAAAGCCTTCACCGCAATCAAAAGAAAAGTGCAACCTATCCCAGAATTGAAGATAAGTGTGAGTAACTGTTCACGTACTTCGTCTGGTGTAGGTTCCTTGCGGCACGCTGGACCGAGAACCAGGACGTCTAGAAGCTTCTCGCTGACTGGCTGGAGAGGAGCTGGCTTGTTGCTGAGGACTCTCGGCGGCCTCCATAGCTGCTACTGCGTCCTCGCCGCCTCTATTGCTGTCTCCTTCTCCAAGGTGTTCGCCGTTGCTCAGCCGATTCTCGGGTTGGTCTGGGACGACGAGACCAGCATCGCCTGGAAAGAAATAACAAAGTGAGTTCATATCTTGCCGCCAAAAGCTAACGGAAGCACGAGTGCAAGCTTTGAAAAGGCAGGGAGATTTACTGCTCTTTAAGTGTCCTCCCGAATGCCTCTTTGCTCGGGCAAGGGGTCTCAGGTGGAGAAGGAGGCCACGAAGGCGATACGAGTGACTGACCTCTCTGCGACACACAAAGAACAGTATTAGCTATGCATACACCATTTCCTCCGTTGAAACGTCTCCTTTAGACATGTAGTGAATAGAAAGTGCCTAAGATAACTCTAGCAAATGGTTGCGGCACGAGGGCTCATGCAAACTTGCTTTTTATATATAACAGTCAGATCGAGCGAAGTTGTCCTTGAAGTAATGACTTTTACTTCAGGAGTAGAAAAAATGAAAACTCGTCCAGCTGCCTGGAATGCGCGTTCGTCGGATGCCACCATAGTACAGAAAAAGCAATCATCAAGAAAACAAAATGATCTGGGCGTTGTGCTTAAGATCGCAGGGTAGCGCGCAATCCCACGCCGGAAGTGTATGATCTGGTATTGCACCTCATTCTAGCAAAAAAAAAAGCATGCAGTAGTTGATGATCGATCACAACAGCAGCAGAGCGCTATCCAAGGACACTTGTCGACACTCTCGGCGTGTAGGACACAGAGAAAGATCCTCACTAGGGGAGGACTCGTGAGCTACATGCATGCAGACACGCGCGGAGAAGCCTTGGTGCAACTGGACGGACGCACACGGCGCCGAACGTGCAGAACATTTCAATATTTTACACAATTGCCACTACCATTTTATGCGTCATTTGCCTTGGCATTTGCATTCTGAGGAGAACGCCTGGCAAGCTTTAATAAACAGATTACTCCAATACCTTGTGTGTGTTTTTGCTTACGAAATGGCACCTGAGGCCGAAGACCAAATGCCAAATGTCACATAACTAATCAATCTTTGGTCTCCTTCGAGTTGGCCTTGGTGAGTCATTCAAGAAGGTTTTTTATACGACGGCCGCCAACTGAGGAATACTCGAGAGGGAAAAAAGTGTGACTAGTTTTTTTTTTTTTTTTTTTTTTTTAAATGTCTCTCTAAAGGCCTGACATGTTTTTGACATCCAAACCCTTGAATGGAGTTAAATGAGTAACACAGGAAGAGGCCACAACTTTCACCAAGACCGGAGCAGATATTTCAATCGAGTAAATTGCCTCGTCGTTTGTGACCCCGTCGAAACTGAGAGATCAACTCCAGCTGGCAGCCATGAGGTATCATTACATAGGTAAAGACAGAAGGAACACATGTATGTACTGTGCAGTCGTAATTTCAAATGACGCTTGCGTGCGAGAGCGTTGATAACACGATTGCGTGCGAAACTGAGACAAGGAGACAGTTTGGTACCAGCAAAGTTCTGCTACCCTAAGAAAACACCACGCACAGAGAGTTGCGTGATCGCTATCCAAGGGGATCCCATGAGCCAGGTCACAGTGTATCCTCATACTTCACAGTTACACACTTGCACAAAACCCTGACTGCGCATGAAGAAGGGACGAGGCTTGGTTTCCTTTGCTTTGTTACCCAATTCTCCCTCCTCCAGCCTGTACTAAGACCCCGGGTCTGTCCCATTTTTCAGTGCCCAGCGCCCTCACGCCCATGAATAAATTTGTCTCCTTCTTTCTCCTCTCCGGGACAAGGGCGCTCATGAGGCATTGTGCAGTCAGAACAGGAATGCGCGCGCACTTGTTCAAGTATGTGTGGAGTGAGAAGTCACTTGGGGCTGGAAGACACTGCCAGACTGGCACGCACTTGAGAAAAGCTTTCCGTTGGAATCAATCAAGGTAGGGAGGGAGGCCTGGGTAATGATGATCAAAGCGTAGGAAAATCGACTCAGGTTTTCCCTCTTCTTCTTCACTGGCTCTGGCACGTACGAGCATCGTACAGAACGTCCACATGAGCGCAACGTGCACGATCAGGTAGGTGCTACTTATTGTAAGCACGACGCAGTCGGGCTGCAGTGAACGGCAATGAAGCTCGCACATGCACGATGAGAAAACAGCGTGGCCACAGTCAACGTCGCTACCGCAGCAATATTACTAGCCAAACACCACGGAGAGCGAGCGAGCGAGCGAGCGAGAGAGAGACCGTTATCGCGTATCGTTGGTATGCCTGGGAGGACGGAGCAGGAGGAAAGTTTTTCGTCAGGCCAAAATACTGTTTGCCACAGCTCCAATCCTACGTTAAAGCTCCTGCAGCAGCGGGCTGCGGCTGAAGAAAATGTACCTTTTCCACCTGAAATCTGTTTTGGCACACATACGAACAGTATGACTCTCACGGGAATTTCCGCTCAAGCCAATTTGTACGTACAGGGAAGTGATCGTTTCTTTCACTTTGCAGTCCACTTTGTCCTCAATAAGTCTTCTGGTTCGCGTGCACGCAAAGGCCGCGTATAAATCAACAACAGAATGTGGTAAATTACCAGTGTACACATTCCTCGTCCTCGGTGATGGCTTCTTGTCATGTCAGTCTGCTCTGAAGAAAGAGAGATGCTCCCCATATCTGTGGTCCTGCCCCAAACTCAGTGACGTCGGTCTTACCTGACAACCTTAGTCAGAGGCAGCAGTGCAAGTCCGAGATGCTGCCGTCGTTGTCTCACTGCCAAGCCAATTATACACCTCACTGGGAAGACGGGAGAAGCTTCTTCTTCATCATCATCATCATCTGGCCAACGAGGAAGCGAAATGCAAGCACGTTCACTCTCTCTTCAAACCTTTCTCCACTTTGGACGACTGTCCACTTACAGCGCCCAACGCCGACTGAAAACGTCCGAGTCACTTTGGGCAGGCTTCTCTTGACCACTCCAAAACCAGGGACTCTTTTGCAACTTGAGGCGCATAAAGGCAGAGCTTCCTCTGTACTCGAATGACATCCACATCCTTGGGCCCAACTGGCCAATTTGCGAGTCCAGGCACAGACGGGCCTTCCTGCGGTAGTTTTGTCCTCCCCAGCAAGGGAAAACAGGGCTCTGAGAGGCTTCAATGTGAGAGACGAGTTTTTCCGCCACGACTCGGCCCTCACCCGCCATCGCATGTCACTTTTCACGCAGGCAGAGGCTGAGGCTTGGCCGAAGAAGTGTTGTGCGCCAGCGGGTGGGAGCCACAACATGGATAGAGGAGTCATGACCACCGAGAATTGCAACTTAATTTCATGCGGATCGCCAGGAAAGAAGGAGGGATTGCCTGGAGGCAGACACGATTCGACCCAGGCCTTTCAATTTGAGGCAGAGTCGCGATATGTTCGCTTTTGCAATATCATGGTCGCTGTCTCTTATATGGAGATCGACGCCCCCTCCGACCAGAATTTGGGATTCCTTGGCTTACAAAGCAAGTCGTGCACCCACGACGACAACGCAATAACAATTACAGGGACTGGGAGGATAATTCGTCCAAGGATTTACTGTGGAACCCACCCACCCCTCTAGAGGTCACCTCATTTTCGCAAGGACTAGTTCATGTTTCTAAAGGTGAGGTTCATTGGAGTCAGCCGCTATTGAGAGGCGGGCGCGGTATCGACAGCCTCGGGGGATCCCCCCCCCCCCCACTTTCTTGCTTGGTCCATTGAATTCATCTCAGATCAGACGTGCGGACAGATGCACACACGCGTTCAGGTCGACCTCCATAGTTGTTAGAGATTTACAACAAGTCGACGACTTCGACGCACCCCGTCTACACAAAGAGGACGCATAGAAATCGCTGTGGACGGTGTTCACACGTGACTTGCGCGAATTCACATTACGTCATTCTGAGCAAAACCGTCTCATGTGACCAAGACCCTTTCTTTGCCTTCAACGTTACGATTTGGATGTTCTCTTCCGAGAACACGTGCGTGCGTGCGTGCTCGCTTCGTGATGCACTCTCCTGAGTACGTGCGCTCCAGACCTGGATCCATCCGACCGCCTCCACGAGTCTGCCTGAGAGACTTTTTAAGCACCATCTGAAGACAATTGGTGCAAGTTCCACAGCACGTCAGGATAACGTTAAAGACGACGCAACTGCTGATGACGCTCATGACAATTGTGTTGCAACTCCTGTTTGGCAAAATTGGGACACGCCACTTCCACGTAGCCGCTGCAGCCCACTAGCAACGTCCCATTAGACTCGCGAGAAGAGTCAGAGCCTGCTGGCTTAATTACCATGAGCGGTTCTCGCTTACACATTAAGCAGCAGCAGAGCTGAGGCTCCATCTGTTGACTGCAACGTGGCATCAGTCGCCGGAGGCCGATTTTTCCCCTCTGACAAAAGCAATGGATGTTCAACTTGATCATAGCAGACAAGAATACTTCAACCTGAATGAGGCCAGAGGACCTCCTAGAGAGAGAGCGCAAAGTTCCACCACACCCTGGCTTAATATGGGAGTGCAAACAACGCCGACGTCAACAAAGATCTCGGGGAGAATGAGAGAAATGGAATCGATTCGCTCTACTAAAAACTCCCTCCCCGAGGTGGGCAGGACCAACCGAAGCCACGCGCTCTTTCTCTTTCTTTGACAAAGCATTCACCACAAAACCATACCTGTGCTGCCGCACAAACGCTCGTACAGTACTCAGCTCAGCGTACATACAGAGAAGAGTAAAGAGCAACCATCATAGCCATACGTAGTAGACACCATGCACTGCTGCTGCGGGGGTAATGAGTCACCTAATTTCATGCCGCCGCGAGACTGCGGAGCAGCAGAAGGGATAAAAACTCATAGAGGGAGCGGGCCAGCGTCTTGGCGGCCGCCCTCAGGCTGCAGTCGGGGAAGATGATGTGATTTAAGCGATAGAAAAGGAAGAGGAAAGGGCAATGTAAGAAGGTGCGTCACCGACTGGGAAAAATGAGGCCAAGAAGGAAGCAGAAGCGACTCTCTCAGGAGTAACGGAGTGCTTCAAGAGAGCTACCGACAGTTACTTGAACGTCCGTCAAGAACAAAGAGACAAAGGAGGATGACCTCGATCCGGGCGCGTAGGTAGGCTTTGGGTACAAAAGTGCCATCCATGTGCAACCTTCGAAGTTCTTGTCGAGTACGCAAAACAAATGATTTGGAATCCCGGACATGTGATGATCAAGCCAAAAAGCCTTGGAGCGTGTGAAAAACAAACAACCGTGATCCTAGATCTTGGAGGTCAGCGCTGCGACAAGATTCAAGAACCATTCAGCTCGTCGATATCGCTTCGCTCGGTGGAGCTGCGCAAGCACTTACGGTTCTCTGCGCGGTGCATAATACGAATCAACGCTGAAGCAACAGCAAAAACATCTGCGCATCTGCTTCAAGGTGTGAAGCATGAGCACTGCAACGGCCCAAGTGGGCGGTAGCCAAGTCAAGTGCTCGAAATTCGCCATGATTGGTGAGTCTTCTTATCCCTCTCCGCGCCATTGTCTCTTTCATTGACTCATTAGAGGCTATCATCAATTTCCATCGAACATTCCTATTACAGGGCACAAGAAGAGTCCGGTGACGACGCAAGAGAAGTCCCAGCCATGACCAGAGAACAATCACTACGTTTCGCAATGACTATTGCAAATATTGCTGCTGTACGTCGCACAAACGTACGTAGATGAATGCATCTTCTGGCTAATAAGGACTTGTCTGTCGTGAAATATGCCATCCTTTATCCTGGGGGGAGGGCATGAAAGAGAGGGATGTATGAAAAGGAGGCGAGGCCGAAAAATATAGTTATGACAGAAACGTGCCAAAAAAAGCAGGTGCGGCGGCAAAGTGACAAAGATATGTGGCGTCAAAGATCGCTTCTTTCTCCTCTACTTGGCGTCAAAGGTGAGCGGGGTGAAAGTCAGGAGGAAGTGCCTAGGGCATGGGGGTACAGGGGGAGGGAGAAGTTGCTGCTGACTCAGGTGGGGTGGGATTTTCATAAAACTCGCCCCCCCCCTGCTCCTGCTCCCAGCAGTCGCCCACGCATTACGTTACGGGGACATATTTGGACCTGACTCATTTACGTCGATCTCGGCCCACCTCTTCTCGTGTGGGAGAGAACAAGATGCATGAAGCGTTTGACTGCGTAATCCCACTGCTCACCGACTTTGCTCATTGTAAGCAACAATCTTCCAAACACCTGGACAAGCAGGCAAATGACGGCAAGTCTAGTACCAGGTGATAGCAACGCATGAAGAGCGGAGGCTCTGAGCCACCAGCTATAAGTTCAAACGGGCAATTTCCCTCCCCATGAGGACGTCCAACGAGGAAGTCCAACGAGGAACTGGCCAGGGTTGTAAATTCCTCGTAAATGGCTTTCTTCTGTCTGTCCGACTGACTGACTGTACGCACGTTATTGCCCTGTTGTCACCACCACGCACGCAACACCACTTACACAGCCAGAGCGTCTTGCAGCCGTCGCTGGCTCTCGCCAGCCTCAGTCCCTCGGTGTCGTCCGCCAACCTCAAGGAGCGAGCTGAGTCCGTCGAGTCCAGGGAGTTGTGCGGGGAGTTGTTCTGCTGTCTGAGCAGGGACGGCGCCACTGAGGCCACGTCCTCTCTGAAACTAGCGCTGTCCATGCTCAGGATGCTCTCCGGCAGGAGAAAGAGCTCGTCCCCTCCCGCACTGTCACCCTCTCCGTCTCCATTTCCCTCCGGTAGTCTGTCCAGCACGACGACCGAGTCGAACAGATGCGACGGCGACATTGCAGCCATTGCGGAGGAGTGGAAGATCTGTCGATCTTTGCCCATGCTAGCGTAGGCCATCGCTGGGTCGGGGAACAACACCTTGACTCCCACAGGGACTCCTCCTCCAGTGTTGTTCCACACTAAATTCTGGTCACACACACATACAGCATATACTACGCACTCGTCTGCTGGCCACTGTAACGACTACAAACTGCTTCGTTCATTCTCAAGTTCTTTTCCTGTCTAACGTGTCTGCGATACTGACACCACAGTGGGGCTACGTAGCAGTACAGCTACACAGCGGAGGCAACACACAAGCAGCGGCTCGGATGTATGATGAATGCCTAATCCGAAATTGCTGCTTCTCCGTTCCACACGCTGGACACTCACACCTATGGAATCAGAGGGAAAAACCGCCAGGCCCACATAGCACACTTCTGTTTCACGACGAAGAACCGGCGAGCAACTGCTGGCGCAAAAGGAGACTCCTCTTTCTCCTTGACGGCGCGCCAGCACTGGAGCGAGCGCTCCTTGCTGCAGACGAGCGCGCCAGCAAAAGCCCTTTAAAGCGGCCCGCGTCAACTTTCGTGAGAGCCACGCAAGCATGCAAGGAGCGACCACCATTTCTCGTCATCAATCGGGCCAATAATGCTATGGTAGTGACAAGAAGGCTCTAATTCTCTTTCCTTGGTGGTGGCGTTGGGGTCTTTTTCGGCCCGGACTCCGGGGCACGCCCTCTGTTGCTTAGAAATTGGACGTGCCACAGCTTTCCCTCCTCAGTGAGTGCGCTCCACCAACCACGATTGCCATTTTGGAGGGAGCAATGCTGGTTCAGCGATTCCAAAGGAGAACTTGTGCTGTTGCTTTGGCCAAGAAGCAAACAACGCGCGGGTCCATTCGTGCTCAATCAACAGTGGACCGTCTACTGCGACCATAATAATGTGGACGAGTGTGACGACTCGGGCGAAATGTTTCATAATCCTCAGAGCTGCGAGCTGAAGAGATTGTCCGCAGTTCCAGTGACTGGTTGGCGCACGTTATCCTTCACTTCAGTGCACTTCCCTACCTTAGCACTCCGCTCGATCAGCAAATCAGAGCGTGCAAAAAAGCTACACATGAGAGTGAAGTGTCTCGACAATGACTTTTAGGCATTAAGTCAACACTACAAATGCGCACAAGGCCAGATGGCTGCGCGTACAAAGGACTACCGGTACTGTATTTCCTACCTGACACGCAGGAAAGAGTGAAGGAAGAAAGAAAGGACTTCTCTCACGAACATTGGCGGTACAGATGCACTCTTCTCTGGCTTAGGTAGGAGCGTCTGACGTATCTGCCACAAGTGGCGATACACAGCATCATCAATGTCTGCAAGTCCTTCAGGCCACGTTTGGAGGCCTACATTCCAGCAGGTGGGAGCTGGCAGTTTTCGAAGCAATAAGTTTCAACGCTTGCCAACAAAACAGTCATAAATAAAAGTCGGCCTACGTGACCCAGAACAATCAGCAGAGTCTGACGGGGTCTTCTTTGGAAAGTGTGTCGATACTTGGGCCAGATATGGTACATACATGTTAAGCAACAGATTGAGTCGGCCACATTTGGGACAAAAAGAAAGCAGAGCGGAAGGAAGCAAGGTAGAAGAAACTTGGCCAGAAATCCTGTCCCGAAGGAGAGAAAAATCGATCACTTCGAAGAAACCCTCCACATAACTTTCGTGTTTCGTACGAAAGCTGTGCGATCCGTTCTGCGCGGCTGCGACCTAATTCGCCCGCGTGTGCATACATAGCAGCCTTAATATTAATGGATTCTTCACTTGTCCCCGACGTATTGCAGGAATACTGTGCAGTGCAGCACATTGAACCATGTGTCAACGGAAAGTGCGCAAGTTTTCTAATGCGCGGGGGACACGCACAAGTACACAGAAGCTGCTCTTTCCAGCTTTGTCACGCAGGTTCGACTTAATAGCCCGCAAATTCTCTCTCACCGATACCGGAATCTTACTGGTCCTATTCGCAGAGGGAGAAAAATCCCGTGACGAGTCTTTGGAGTGGCTCAACATGCGATTTCGTCGATGCAGAGAGAGAACGCGTTCCCAGAAATAACAAAAAAAAAGACGGACAGATCGATATCTTCATCGACGTGTCCACACTTAACTACTCTACGCCAGGTAATAACGGCGCAGGTGCGTTCCAAGCCATGAAGTGAAATGGCTTTTTAAGCTAGTGCGCATGACTAATGCTCAGCGTGCGTCTCTTTTTCGAAGTTGAGGATCATCATATTCGGTCTTGGCGAACTCCTGGCGTGAAACTCTAGAGCAAAGCTAAGAAAAGATCATGGAAGGCTTGGCAAGCTTTGACTCACCTCTTTTCTATCGTCGTCGTAAAACCGAAGTGACTGAGAAGCCAAGTTTCTTTCATAAATGAACGTTACTGTAACACACCCCTCTTTTTGCCTCTCTCTTAGATTGACTAAGGGAAGCCTAAGGAACCAGGGAGACTCGAGGTCTTCGACAGACATAGAATGTAAACATCTGTTATGTCAACCTTAGGACAGCGCCAACCCCCGCTGCTGGCGGTGGAAACGATGACGAAGTCTGTAGGGTGACTAAGCAACTCGGGTGTAAAAAGCTCCCAAAAAAACAGCGCCATTTCTTTTGTTTCACACTAACTACTTCGGCATTGCCTACGCGTCCTCGTCGTCGCTGGCGCACATGGAGGTAGGGATGGTGGTGACGCTGCGTGAGACGGAAGACCCGCTTTAGAGCTTCGTCTCCGGTTCATTTACTTGCATCGCATCAACCGTTTTCCCTTATTCTCCTGTCTCTGACACCAAGTCCTCAGGTTTGGGTCCAATTCTCTCTCAAATGACGCCATGACAGATTATATATACACTAAATAGCATTTTTTTCCGCTGTTATTTGAATTTGTCATGACAGCACGTACACAGTCACTGACAGATACACATGCTGAAACTGAGAATTCCCAAAGTCTTGTAGCGAAATGCATGCTGTGGACGTGTTGTCTTCAACTCGACTTTGGCGGAGTAGCTTGGTTAGAGAACAACATCAGTCACGAAACATAAGTTTTTTTAATAACTTTTCCTGAATGAGGTTTTTCTTTTTTTTTTTTTTGAAAAGAAGAAGTGTTTAGTTGCCTATCGCAGTCAGCCTCCATTTTCAACCTTTGCTTTGCTAATCAAACGCGTGCAAGAGCATCAAATTGTCACAGTGCATAGCAGCCCTCAATTTCGGAGATAAAGTACGAAAAGAGGTGATGCGATCTGCTCTACGTACGTGTCTGTCTGTCTGTACCACCGTCACGGGGTTGGCGCCTCCGCCGCGGGACCGGCCGTCCCCAAACTTGGTCGGCAGACACTAATTTTCACGCACCCAGCAAAAGGGGGGGGGCACATTAAAGGTGCATTTTGCGGCTGTTCCGAGGCCAAAGTTGAGGTGCAAGGTTGCAATTACTTAACATAAGTGCATGCATACATGTAGTAGGAGGCAATGTTGCCAGGCTCTGAAACACTGGTTAGGAGAGGGGTGAGGCGCGCCTGCATCAATATAATTAAAAACCAAACCAATATGATTACTGGGACAAAAAGGAGCGGATAAACGCGTGGACAAGTTTGGACACCATCAGTACCGCGATGGGACCGCCAACCACGCCAGAGACACACCGACCTAGCACGCACGCACGCACGCAAACCCAGCGCTCTACATTTGAAGTTTAGGTTTGTCTCGAAGGAAGCCGAGCAGAGTCGAGTACCTCAGCTAGTGTGACATGCCTGGACTGGAGAATAAGCCTTCCAGTCTCTTGTTCGCTTGACTGCATCGAATGTACAGTCAGATTCGAGGAAGGGAGAGAGAGGAAGCTAAATTAAACCAGAACTTTTTATGCTGTGCTCTTTATGTCGTTGCACATGATCACGTCTGGCTGGCGGAAATCGGCGGCGGCGGCCATGATAATGATAGCACAGGGCGAAAGATCATAGGCGTCCTCTCTCTCTCTCCTTTCGACACTATCATCATACAGCTTGTTTGTCATGGTTGCCTTTTCCCAAAAAGCCGCCTAAACGCACACGTACATGTACGCGCACCCCATGCATGTACGCGTTCCATGGCTTGGGGTCCTGCCCAGGGGAAGAGTAACATTTTTCATCGAGGAACAATGTCCACGACGGCGGAGGGGGATAATAACAATAATATCCCCTTGTCCGGGGTGAAACAAGGGGCAGCAGCCTGCCTGCTTGCCCGCCCGGAGTCCAGTTGTGCCCCTACCGCACGCCAAAAGCTTGGCTACTTGCAACATTATGCATAGAGAGAGCATAATGTTGCGCAAGACTGCGCGTGTAATGTGCTAATAGTAAGCACTAACAGAAGCAAATGACTGCGCGTGGGGTCAATTTTTCCGTGAAAAAACTTTCAGCTTGGGGAGGGTGCCTTTGGCTGGCGAATGAACAAAGACTGCTGACAAACACGCACATACATACACACAATACACGCGGTGCTCATGCATTATGTACTCTGAGTACCTGTGGCGATTATGCTAAACTGTGCCTGAGCTTTGTGCTTCCCCATATTCTACGCTGGATGCCGTCAATCTGGAGAAATCAACGTCTCTCTACGCGAGCAATTCATAGCGAACAGGACCTTAAATTTCTGCTCTCGTTTGTTACGAGTCTGTTATCGTAAAGAACTTCCTGATTCAAACGAGGGGTGAGGGAATGAGGGATTTCTTTCCCAAGGCTTAATGGACTGGTTCTTTTATTGACACATCCGCTACGCAACCCCTTCCTATTATCCTAAGAAGACAGAAATCTGCACCACAAGTCTGGCTACGCCATGGACTACGCAGAGTCCACATTGATCGCTTCAACAGTGCATTTAAACGGAATGTACGTGACGCGCTACAGATGTACATGAAAAGGCAATGACGCAGACTTTTTCCACTCTACATAAGGAAAATTTTGGCCCGGTACAAAATGATCAAGGAGCCTTGGTGGGGTGAAAATTCTCCATTAGAATTCCCACCAAATCACGTGGATCGTTTCTTTACCACGCCATCCATCAGTCCTACGAAAGAGAATGAGCCCGAGAAGAAGAATGGTGAAGCTTGCATGAGCACCACACAGAGAGCGGTAAATTGCAGCTTGGCTTGAAGAAGACACCCCCGCAAGCGCGGTGCGTCGAGGCTCCCTGTCGATCTCGATCGAGATGGAAGACTGCGCAGGGTGCGAATTAGCATGAGGATTGCGTCACGTCACAACCTCGTCAGAGGTTCGTCAGAGCCTCGTCAGAGAGACGCAATGGAACCAATCTCTCATCTTCATGCCGTTCTTCTTCCCTCTCGCTCCACCACTTTCCACGGAGGAACAAGTCTGCGGTACTTTCGACGCTGCTCCCGCGTTCGGTTTACCATAATCTATGATTATGTGAGAAGCACTTTGGGTTCCAAGAGGTCATTAGAGCAGTCAAAATGGCAGCAAATAGTCGAGGAGGCAGTGGCAACTCCAAACTTTTCACGGCAATTGTAGTAAAATCAACCGCGCCCCTCGACTCGCCACTCTAGAATGTCCGTGAGCAGCGAGGGTTTGACGGCTACAACTTACATTTGGCACTGCTAAAACAGGGGCAGTCTCATTTCCACTAAGTACGCGCTCTCTGCTGCACCAGGGTGTGGCTGTCTTTGGCCGGATTATTACAAATAGCAAACCGCTTTTCTCCAGGCTAACTGATGGTGCTACTACTACCTGCGGTAATATGACACCTGCGCATAATTAACCAACGTCACGTATAAAAAGAACGAAATCGTTTAACAGACAAGAAAGTCTTAGCCAGAAACATTCCTCAACTATAGCGGGGCAACTCATCCACACCCATCGTAAATTGTTCAGTCTCTTCTATTGACTTGAAGCATTAGGGGTACACCCAAGAATGAGTGTTGAGAGCAGCATGCCTTTGAAGCGAGGTTTTTTTTAGTGTTTTCAGCCTGTCCTTAACCTCTCACGTGCATGCAGGGGTGGGATGATAAGCCGTCGCCAACGCTGAGCATGAGTCATCCCGGACGAGGAGACGGAGACCTCAACCAGACTTCTTTGTGGAGCGTAAGTGGGAGAAGTCGCCGTCAATAAGCTAATTGTCGAAGACCATTAATATCTCTTTTAAGAGTGAAGTAACCTTTTTTTTTTTTTTTTGACTCCCTCCAGCTCTGCTCAACAGCTCGAGGTGTTGGATGAAAACCTCTTTGACGACAGCACTAAAGGAATCTCTGAGGCCGGCAAGATCTACCATAGGGTGTCCTTGCAGAGGACTTGAACACAAGGTTGACTTTTAACGTAAAGACGCCAAGCTTAACATGGAATTTAGCGCGGAATGCGCACTAATTCCGGTCAAGTTGACGTCAGCGAACGGATTTATCACGCAGCCCTTGTACATGAGCGTTCCCTCTCCGTATCTCTACAGGTACGCACTAGATCTCCCAGAATGGATGGCCTCTGACTGTCGTGGCCGCCGATATCAATTCAGTGGGAAAGAAAGCGGTCTTGACTCTTTCTGCTGTCTGAAACAGGAAGGAACGCAGTGAAATGCCACGCCCGAGGCTACAACGGAAGCAGCTGTGAAAGACAGGGGCCCACGATGGTGTCTTGGGAAACCAGAGTCAACACTCAAACAATACGGACCCGACACACGGCGTGGCACTGATGTGGACCACGCACAAAACTCGTCAGATGAGTTTAATATTGCCTCGTCTGTGTAACTTGAGAATAGCAATGGGAAGATCGACGGCAAAAACTTGGGGAGGAGGGGAATGGTGGGCTACGAGGTGGGCTTCATCGATCATCGTGGTGTAGCATTCGAATTAGGCAGTCAACTAATTCCATCTTCACCCGAGTCAATGATGCATCCAGAAATGATTGGGCTAAAGAAGAGACTCGTTTGAGCAGACAAGTATGCAAAAGTGGGGTCGTTGAAGCACAAGTTTTGACAGATAACCTCTGCCACGCAAAACATAATATGCAGAACAAGCGATCGTCGTTGCTGCTGTGAGATACGTTTCTTCTTCATGCTCTTTTCTTCTTCTTATGAATGACAAAATCTTTCTGACCTCAGTGAAGAATACATGCATGATCAACACGGGGTATCAGCCTCCAGCTTTTTTGTGTGAAACACGTGCTACTTTGCATGTAAACGCCTCCCTGTCTAGTGAATGCCAAATGTAAGTTTTTTCTTACCCCCTGTTTTATCGGCCACGTGAACGCTATGGGAGTCCTGGGGGTGAGTGAAGGTCACCATGATCGTTGGAGGGAGCGCGAATTTCCAGGAACGACCTCTTCGCTAAGTGGCCGAATCGGCGACTCTGCCTTGCCCACAGCTCCAAAAGCACTTTTTTCTTTTTCAATTTGTCTGTCTCTCCCCACGCACCTGGCACAGGACTTGAAACAATGGATTAAAAGAACTGCAACAAGGTCTTCCCGCAGGCAATAAGAAGGGAGAGTCCAAGGACACTTGCTGCTCTCGAATAATTATCTCGGTGATAACAGAGGATCACACGCAGCAACACTGTTCGTCTGTCTCTTCACGCAGTCAATGTTGCAATATAATTGAAAAGGGTTGTCCTAGTGCAACAAGATCCAGGTCTTGCACCCAACTGATAAGTTCAGCAATGACAGAAGTGATCACGATATTTGCTCAGCTCTTTGTTGAGAGGATCGTCGCTGCCGCATTCAGCTTTTGATGTACGAGGAAAGTGTGATGCAAGGTGGCGTTGCTGGCGTTGTTCGCGACGCAGGAACACGCCGAACTGGCGACTCACAGCCTTATCATTATGAGAAAGAGGGCGGACGCCGGCGACGGACACTTCTTCCTTCTCCCTGTAGGAGCACAGCGCTCACACCAACAGTGGGCGCACATTAAGCAAGCCTCTCCATGTCTCGGTCGAGGCAGTGCAAGAAAGTCTTTCACAGTGAACTCCTTAAGCCTGCCATTATTTGTTAAAGAAAACCCAGCTTGGCATTTTGCTTTAAAATCCTCTATAAGTGCCAAGACAAAGAAAAATCAAATTGCTTTTTTTTGTCGACTCGAGAAGATTATACCAGTTGTTTCCTCCATTCAATATCTACGTGGTGTGGGTCCACTGTCAGTATGTGCACTGTGGTCTAAGCGCTCCCCACAGCCGACATCAACGAATGCACAGAAAATGCTCGAGTAGCGCAGAGAGAGAGAGACCGACAGCAACGGAAGGAAGGAGTGCGACACCACTGTATCTAGGAGGATACACAGTCTGTACGACATCCTACAACACAAGGCAGGTATCAAGGGGGTGGGTGGGTAAACGTTATGGAACTGTCACGGTCAGTCAGCACACACGCTGACGCAGGCCAAGCATTAGGCAATGAGAATAAAGAGCATGGAGATAAGTCTAGCTGTTATTGCTGCTCTGCGGCCCACCTAACCTCCAACGATAGCTTTCCTCTGGCTTTCTGGCACGGTGAGTGTGTGTACTGAACGCATTGTTTTGGCATTAGCAGTCGCATCGGTACACAGAGCATGAGGTGTCGGTGAGCGCCTAAACGCTTCGCTCTCTCTCTCTCTCTGTCTCATATTCTGTAGAGGAAGTCATACGGCTAGAGAACAGTTGCAAAGTGGTCGGGTGACTCACGGCGCGGGTCAGGCTGAGCGAGTATGCACTCCCGGGCTAGAGGCGGCCAGATGTTTTATATTTTATCTGCGTAATACGTAAGGCATGCAGTGCGGTAGGTATGGAAATGGCGTTAGCACTGTTCGATGCACCGACCGTGACTGCTTCTTGGGTTAACCCTCCGGGTCAAGATCTGGCTACTAAGCCGCGCCCAATTCACCGGAGGAGGTGGGGTGGGATCTGACCCTACCCCTACATATGTCCGACTGAACAACCACGCCAAGTTTCTTCCAAATCAGTTAAGCTCTCTGACAGAGAGACCGACAAACAAACAGACGTAGACACAAGAGTCATCCTCCCCGCGCATGTTATACTTGAGCCAAGCAAAAGCATACGAGTGCGTGCATACCCTCGACTAGCTCTAAGGTAAGCTTCAACTCCGGTTCATCTCGCAACTTGCAAGTCATAATCATACCTTTATGACAGGATGCAAAGCACAATCGTACCGCCAGCGACCACAAACTACCTCACATACTTGGTCACAAACAGCGACCAATTATCCAAGAGCGTTAAGCGCAATTTAGCTTCCAGTGGCGATAAGATCAGATCGCAGCAGCAGATCTGTAATGTCAAAAAGGTAGCTTACATTTACGCACAGACCACAGTAGCGCTACATACATGCACGCACTTACTCGGCGGCAACGCAGCTAGAAAGTGGCATTACTGGTCATTGCCCCACCACATTAATAAGAGAAGTTTCTCTGAGTTCAGGCAACTGCCAAGGATCTATTAAGGTTCATCAAGACAAAGTCGGCACGCCACTTCGAGGTGGCGAGGCACAAACAAAAAAGAAATTAACGTCCAAGCAACGTGCGCAAGATTCCTTTCTTGGCAGAAAACAAAGGCTTAAGTACAAAGACGTCCAAGCTGACTCTGATTGACTAATATCATTCACCTAATCCTGGGAGCAAACAACAATAGCATTTTGGCTGCTCGAGGCAAGCTTTTCACCATTTCTAACTGCTGCAGGGGGGCCGAGATGAAGCCAGCAACCTATTTGTTTCGTCCAGGAACTTTACGAGAAGGGAAATTCCGCCGAAACAGTGGGAAGCGCGAGCTCCCTTTCAAGCACGCCTCATCTTCGAACACGGCCAGGAAGCTCTAGCAGCCCAGCATATTTGACTGGACAAGAAACAAGTACGGTGAAGCCGATCCGCGGGGCGACGGCCAGCATCGCCACAAGTCAGTAGACGGACGAGCTGAGGAACGCCAGCAGCATCTTATCAACTCAGTAAGGGACTAACATAAAGGTCCCGTCTTCACTTCTCAGGCCGTCAGGCACAGCAGCAGCAACATCCAAAGTGGGCAACAATTATAAGCATTTTCCACGTTGGCAACGTCGCCATCTCCAACTTGAAATTAAGGTGTCAGGAATGGAATCTAGTCCAGGACCGATTATTGGCCCTCCATGACTAAACGAATCTGAGTGCAGCAGTATGAAGTTGGACCCGGCCGGGGATGGGATAGGATTGGGCTGCCAAAGAGGAACATTCAGGAACTTGAGAGGGGGTCGACGTGAGTTGCCTCGCAGCATCAGACTCGTGGGGCACGCTGGACTGCATCTCCACCCTCAAAGCACCCCTGCACCCCAAGCTAGCCCATCCCATCCTCCCAAGAGGAGAGGAAGTTGGCTGGAGCAGTCATTTTAATGCATTCTCGGAAAGTTCGGACGTTAGATGAGTGCAACAAAGAGAAAACGTGTATGGTCAGGGGAAAGTTGCAATCGATCGTGACGAGGTGGTGAAGATCGTCGTGACATGCATGACGGGCGGTGCGGACAAATGACGAGGAGGCTCTGGCGCTAAACGTCAGTACTGCCTCCTTTCACTGCTAAAGCTTTGTTTGATATAGCGCTTTTGTATGTCTGTTGCGACGTTAGACACGTGAATGTCGAAGTCCCACTAGGAGGGATCAGGACAGGAGATGGTCCTTCAGTAGCTGGCGCACGCCAACTTGCAGGGGTCCTCGACACAGCTGATGTGCGTATGAGAAGTCACTACGTCAGTCAAGTAGTCCAAAGTCGACTATGCAAGGGCAGGTAGAAGACCCCGAACCTTGAGTGCGACTACTTTATCCCTATCTTCCACCTACTTATTCTGCTACAGGTAGACGTGCGACAAACATTTACATGCTTCTTTTAGAGAGGCAGGGCGTGGCAGAAAAAACCACTCATAAAGAAAGACCCCGCGACCGCCGAGGTCGCGCCTCGGCCCACCCATGTGGATCACGCCCCTCACAAGTGTGCACACCCACGACCCCTCTCCCTCCCACTTTCTCACGCACGCACACACAGACACACACACACACGCTCGCGTGCAAGTGCGGGCAAAAGTCGTCTTTTCTTACCTTGCTCGTTGCGATGATCCGCCATGCCGGCTCTATCCTAGAAAGAAGTCCCGAAGGGCCCCAATCCCGGATTTGGCCGGAGTGAGGGGCCCCGCCGGGCCCGGGGACTCTCTCAGAGATCCGGGCGACGGCTTCGGCTGGCCAGAAGAAGCCGACGTCCTGTCCGACGACCGCGACGGCCTCTTCTTCGCTCGCAGTCACTGTCTGCGCTCTTCTCTAGACGTCGCTCTCTGCTTGAACTGCTGATCGTCGTTCAGCTCCAACTCAGCCTGATCCGACCGACGAATGAGTGAGAGCCAAAGGAGGCGGCGAAGGACGACGAGGAGCGATGGAGGCAGCGCGGCCGGCAGCGCGGCCAACTAGGATGGCTCGCGGCTCGGCCCGTCCGTCGCTTTCGTCCTCCTTTCAGTCAGTCCCTGCCTTCAGTTGTCGGTGCACCCTGCGCCGCACCAGCCGCACTAGCCGCACCAGCCGCATCAGCCGCGACTCTTTTCTCTCTTACTCATGCTCGGGCCCCCTTCTCTTCCTCTCTCTTCTCGTCTGGTGTCCAACGCCGCCCGATCCGCCCAGGAGCTACGAGAGCCCATTTGCGGGCCGGCGCGCCGGGCCCCGTCGTCAGTGGTCCGATCGCAGATGTCGTAGGTGACGACAGCGGCCTCGCCGTCGATGGCGGCCGTAGAGGAGCGCAGTTCTTCACTAAACTGTTTGGGTCACTCTCAGAGGACCTCGAGAAGTTTCTACGTGATGACCTGCCGAAATCTCAACTAAACTGAAGATGAGGCTGGCGTCACTGAATGGCAACCCTGAACTCCAGAGGAAAAGACGGCAGTGAAAAGTAAACAAAAGAGAATCGAATCACCGAACTGATGGAAAAGCTGGGCTGCTAGAAGAAGGAAGCTGATGTTGCTGCTGTTGTTCCCGATCAGAGAAAAGAGAGAAGAACGCGCTTCCTTTATACTCTCGCCCATCGAATGTGGGACGCAAAGTCCACAGCTGAATCAGGTGCCACTGAGCCCCAATTGGTGACCAGCGTGACCAGTTTGCTGGTGACCAGCGTGATCAGTCTACATACGGTGTACAGTGTCCAGTGGCCCGAGTACAGTGCTTGGCACTATTTGGGGGTCAGTGGCAGCTGACTCAGCTGTGGACTCTGCGTCCCACATTCGATGGGCGAGAGTATAAAGGAAGCGCGTTCTTCTCTCTTTTCTCTGATCGGGAACAACAGCAGCAAAATAGAGAAAAACTCGCACGCGTACTTGGCTCTCGTCCAACCGAGGAACAGCATCCAGAGCTTAGGGGCTGAGCTCGACTTCGAGTCGTGCTGGGCCGGACTCACACCCAGCCAGGAAGAGAAGGGTGGATTATTATCCTTACTCAACTGCGCCTTTAATAGTCTGCCTGAGATTCTACTTATGAGATTAGATGACCAAAAAGTTTTTTTGTTAAATAACTTTTTTTCATTTCACTGGTGGCTATGGACAACTCAGCACTGCACAGTGTAGTAAAGATGGTCTAGTTCCACTATACACAGATTTTTTACGCTATAGCACGAACGTAACTAACTTGAGAGGGCGCACAATGTCATCAGCCTTCCAGTAGGTGGCGCCATCAACGACGTTGATCCCGCCGATGACATAGAACCTTCTGTCTGAACATCCTCTGGTGGAGCAGCCCTGAAACTCCACAAAATAGTTGTGCGCCTGGTCGTGCCGGTGCGGGCAGGAGTTCAGCTGCTTCTTTAGCTCCGCGTTTCGAGGCTATAAGGCTAAGGTCGATCCCGGGTCTCGGGCCTCCACTTCCGAAACCCGGTCGCGCCGGGCCAGATAGTAATGATCGTTGCCCGTCTACTGGAAAGCTAAGGACTTAAAGGTACGGAATGCAATTTATGTATATAGTAATCTATAGTGACACACCATAACTTTGTCCCAGCAGAAAAGTCGCAGTTCGTTGAGCTCGGAATTGAATCCTCGACTATTCGTGGCACATCCCTAGTGTAAACTAAAGGATTTGGAACTTCCAGCTTCTCGTCGACGGCCACGACAGGTCGACCATGGAGGAGGTCCAGTCCTTGGAGAAAAAGCCGCGGCCGCGGCACGTGGTCGTGGACTGGCAGTGCTTGAACCCGAACTGCTGTCGCTCGACTGCAAGAGAAGACCTCGTCACCGCCGACGCGTTTGCCACGACGTTCTACGGAATAAAGGAAGTCGAGGTCGACCAGAAGCCGAAAAAGCGCAAGATTTGCCCGGACTGTGCCGAGGAGTGTGAAGGGCGGAGCAAGGCGGTTGCAGAGAACATCCTGTCGGGAAAGCCGGCCAGGAAAAACCTTCCTCCTCTGCCAATGCCGGCAGACATGGTCACCTTGGACGACTCCGAACCCGAGTCCCTAACTGACTCGTCAGAGGAATCGGAGTTCGAGGTCGAAGTGACGGATGTGACGGGCAACTCTACGGAGGACAAATTCAGACGCCTGGTGGCTACCATGGCGAGCGAGAATTTGGGCGCGAGCTGGCAGATAGATACCAGCCTAAAAGAGACCAGCAACTGGCTGGATTTGCACGCCGATCAAGTTCAGGCTATAGACGGTATGTTTGAAGACTTGCAGAGACAGACCGACAAAATGAGAGAACAGCTCTACAAATTCTTCAGACCTGCCATCAGTGAGGTGGCAGCTGTTGACTTGGACCAAGTGTTACAGCAGAACAACAAGGCAATCGTCTCGCTATCGGCCACGGCGTCTACGGCGTCTACGGCGGCGTCCACAGTGTCCACGGCTTCTACGGTGTCAACGACGTCCACGAAGTCCACGGCGTCCACCCCCACATCCGAGCCCTTTCCTAATACAGGTACGGGCAATCCTGGCAATGCCGTCGCAGCCTCACTACCGCCTCAAGGTCCACTGATACGACGACAACCCGCTTACTCTGACGTAGCTTTCGCTATGCGCGGGAACATTCTACACGTGTGGAAGCAGGGTAAGGTGGTAGACGTGGAGCAACAGAAAGACGACACCATGATTAAGATGCGTTTCGACGTGATGGGTCCTCGAGGCGGGACCAAATCTTCAGTGTACAAGTCAATGTCTCATCGACATGTTGCCTATGGATATCCTGCAGACGTGCGTCTGCCCGTTGGAACTCGCGTTATCGCTGTCTACCGAGATCCCGGCGACCCACGCACACTCCGCCAAGATGATTTTTATTCGGGGGTTGTGGCCGAGCCACCCAAGTCAACAAACCGCTTTCGCTACCTCGTCTTTTTCGACGATGGTTACACCTCTTACATCCCACATTCCGAGGTACGAGTAGTGGTCCACCAGAGTGCTGACGTGAGTGAAGACATCCACCCCAACAGCAGAGAGTTCATCAAGAAGTACCTCATGCAATATCCTGAGCGACCCATGGTCAAGCTGAAAGTGGGACAAGCTGTTCGGACTGAATGGGAGGGACGTTGGTGGCTCACCCGAGTGCAGGAGATCGACGGGTCGCTCGTCAAGCTCAAGTTCTCGGCCGACGATCGGATAGAGTATGTGTATCGCGGATCTACCCGTCTTGGTCCCCTCTTTATCGAATTACAACAGCAGCAAGCTCGCCAGGAGCAGCAGAAGAAGGGTGGCGTGGTTGCCACCAGGAGGGTTCCTCACTTTAAGGGTGATGCCCCTTATGTCGAATACACTCGCCAGCTGGACGATCAGCCTCCATCGGATAAGAGGTCGGTGGCGCGAAAGAGCACAGCTGCGCAGAGGTTTGAGCGGGAAATGGAGATGTATCCTCATCGCAGAGTCGCGTTGGAGTCTAAAGGAGAGGTGGGGCCGGTGAAAATGGAGACAGTCGAGGGGGTGCCGTATAAGTCACACATGTGCAGTCCGAAGTGTATTGAAGATGCCAAATATCAGTATGATGTAAAGAAACACATGCCTGGCAACAGTCCCCTACTGATCCCCCTCCTGGTCGGATGGCAGCGGTATCTGACGAAGCAGAGGAGTCAGGGTCGACGCACCGTATTTTACGTGGCCCCGTGCGGGAGAAGGCTAAGAAATCTTGACGAAGTCCATCAGTACCTTCGGCAGACAGAATGTCAGTTAGAAATCGACTTCTTCAGCTTCGAGTGGTATGCGCACGCCTGCAATGAGTTCAGACCAGAGAGTCCCTTCTATCAGATCCCAGACATTAGCTACGGCAAGGAGAATGTCCCCATTCCTTGCGTGAACACTATCAATAACAAATATCCCGATTACGTCCAATATCATACGACAAGACTGCCCCAGAAAGATGTAGTCATTAACACAGACGAGGACTTTCTCACCTGTTGTGACTGCACTGACGATTGCCGGGACAAGGAGAAGTGCGCCTGCTGGAGACTCACGATTGAGAGCACCTCGGCCTCGCCTGATGGGAAGGTCAGGCCGAATTGCGGCTACAAGTATCGCCGCTTACTAGATAGTGTTCAGACAGGAATCTTCGAGTGCAACATAAAGTGCAAATGCAAACAGACCTGTTTCAACCGGGTAGCGCAGCAGCCTCTGCGGTCGCGGCTTCAAGTTTTTAAGACCGTGAATCGCGGCTGGGGGATTCGCACGCTTGCAGACATCCCCCAAGGCACCTTCATCTGCATCTACGTGGGAAACCTCTACAGCAACAAAGAAGCCAACGAGATCGGGCAACAATGCGGAGATGAGTACTTCGCCGAACTGGACTTGATAGAGGTCGTCCAGCGTCACAAGAGCGACTATGAAAGCGACTACGACGAGAACGACGAGGATTCCGGGCAGAATGTGGAATCTGATGGCGCGGACGAGCCCTCTGGGGAAGAAGAGAAAGATAATGACATAGGGGAAAGTCTCGATCCAACGGACAGTGGTTTTGTCATGTATGGAGTCCGCCCTTCCCACGGAGGAAACGACAGACAGACTCGCAGTAGCAGGAGCGGGGACAAACGAAAGGATGACCAATCGTCCAATCAGACAGACGAAGAAAAGGCCAAAAAGAGAGAGAAGAGCATGCTGCCGACTGATGGACCGGAGAAGGCGCCAAAAGAAAAGTTTCCCAGCATCAGGAAGTTTTTCGGCAAGGACGAGGACGTCTACATCATGGATGCCAAAGAGAGAGGTAACATCGGTCGCTACCTCAACCACTCGTGCAATCCCAATGTGTTTGTGCAAAATTGCTTCGTGGACACCCACGACTTGCGCTTTCCCTGGGTAGCCTTTTTCTCCAATCAGTATATACGCGCCGGTCAAGAGCTCTGTTGGGACTACTGCTACGTCGTGGGCCAAGTCGACGGCAAGGAGATATCCTGCAAATGTGGATCAGAAAGTTGCCGAGGTCGGCTCTTGTAGTCAATCTGTCAAAGTTCTCTAAACCAACATGCATTAAATAAATGTAAGTACAAGACCTGGAGGTACGACGAGATCTTGCCTTTTATTTTTGAAGCAGATGGGTCGATACACCAGGTACTCCGTCACCCTATAATAAACCACAAGAACAATGAAAATTATTGTATTATTTTATTGAATATAATATTGGACATCCATGTGACGGGGGTTTTTGGCCCTGCGACAGACGAACGAAATCGTCTCAAGTATCCCCCTGTAGGTATTCGCTTATGCAGAGTAACATGTCTGTCAGGGTGAATGTAAAATTTTGGTACATGGTTATATATGCATGTGAATGCTTGTTCATAACAAAGAGGTCGTTTCAAAAATCGATAGTCATTAGCTCATAGATTCTTTTCTTTGAGGTTTTGTCAAGTCATCTCTTTTAAGAAGTGTTGTTGCACCCTCTCTGAGCCTCGTTCTCCTCATCACAGTGATCTCCACTACATGTGGAAACAAGGAGAACTTGCGTGAGGTTAAATCGGTTGAACAGCGTGGGTGCATCTTCGTCTTGACCTTTTTGGGCCACATGTGACTCAGCCTAATGGGCCATAGGCTATGGTGGCCAAGGTCGGTGGGGGTTGCCTTACACTTGTCTTAATACAAATCTGACACTGCACTCGAGTCGTTAGCCAAAAACCTTGTACTGTTGCTGAAGCAAGCTTATTCAAATAGTGACGCAAAAGCTTAAATTGTCCCTGAATTCACACCTCCGAATGGCCTGAAAATGAATTCTTAAGCCGAGCTGCTTTGCCGTTAGCAACCTCCGAACTAATTCGAATAAGTCGGGTCGGAGGACAAAACAAATGGATTCCGAGTGACTATCCATTTTTGAAACGCCCTCCTACGTATACATGTCATATATCTACCGCATGTGTTCGCACAGGTACAGAACAACATTAAGTCAGCGATAACAGGTGGGCATGGCGAAAATTATGATGACTTGTGTGCCATTGTGCCTCATTGCAATAGTGTATTGTACAGTACAAGTGATGACCGCTGTGACGCCAACGTTTTCCCTCCACCTACTCGTGCTCAATCTCATTCTCGACCTTCACCAAATCTATCTGCCGGCATGTGATGGCCGCTGTAAAGAGGATTGTCATAGGCCGGTTGGTTGGGCCCACTCGGCGACGAAACTTTGTAGTTGCCTACCATTTCCTGTCTGAGCCGGCAGTACTTGAAGCTGACGGCGGCGAGAGCAATTGCCAAGGCGACGGCGATGCATGCCAGCACAATTTCACCGGTATGCCCGTAATACTCAGGAGTGTCTTCATCGTCATCTCCGTCGCCGCCGTCTTCATGGTTCCCCTCTTCGGAGCCGCTGTCATTACCTCCGTTATCGCCCCCGTCATTCTCGTTCGAGCTCTCCTTCTCAGCCTCCTCGTCTAGCTTCAGTGCCAGTTCCCTCGTGAATCTTTGCGACTTTCTCAGTCGGATGTCATCCAGGATCACCGTGTTGTCCTTTGCGCCGAGCCGGGTGGTGAAGGTCAGGATGTAATGCGAGGGGGCTGCAGAGAGGGCAATCCTGAAGAGGATAAATTCAGCATTATGCACTGCCAGAGTCGGAACCATGAGCTGAACTCAACCTTAATTTTGTGACATTCGTGAGACGCTCAAAGGCTCCTCCATAGTTTCTTATGTCGAAAAGTGTCAGACGACTCGTCTCCACCTTGTCAACGTCTCGGATCAGCTCTATGCTGAAGAATGGATTTTTCTGCGCCTCGTCTTCATCAGGTAGCTCCTTTTTATAGCCAACTATCTTGACTGAGCATTCCACTTCAACATAGTCATAGTTTTCCTGAAAAGGGAAGTAAAAATCTAAAGCACCGTACATTGAATGGACCGCCCCGTGATCACACATCACCTCTACAACTAGTCGATATACAAGCGTGGCATTGGGATCCTCGTTGTTCTCGTCAAATATGGGTGCCGCGCCGTAGTCATCCTCAGTCTGATCATCACCGTCATCGTCTTCTTCTTCAGACGTCTCGTTGTTCTCCTTGTCGGTATCGATTTCGTCATGTGCCGGACGTTTGTAAGGAACTATTTTCATGTTATTGGGCTGCAGTTCTTTGAATTCTTCATCTTCAAATGTGGCCAGGCAAAGCCATGGGATAGTCTCAGGATTCAAGAAAACCAGCGTTTCGTAATCGCTCTCATTCCGTAACACCTGCAGTCAATTAAAAAAAAACCTACATAGATGTTCATGTAGGTGCTTTCACCTTTGCTTTAATGCGGTAAACCCGCAAAAAGAAAGGCGCCACTTTAAGAATTGCCAATTTAAAGTTGCAAATCTGCATGTTCCAAAAGTGTTCCTAAGTGAAATTTTGCCACCATTAGTCAAAACACTGCTACTACTTATTTGCGTCAATGCTGACAGACGAAATCTGATGATCTCAGTAAGGGTTTCGTGCATGAAGTAAAATTTGAAACTAAGTAAAGTGGTGTATTGAACAATGGAATAGTCAGCGGCATTGAGTGCAAGTACAAGATGGGCAACATGATGATAATATTTACACGGCAATACTCATGGTGAATGTATCCACCCGCTTATTGTACTCAATAGCCAAATCCTCAAGTCTCTCAGTCTCTGCCTGATTTGACCACTTATGGTACTCATATTTGTACTTGAACTTCCGTGGCCCAAGGTGAGTACATGAAATAGGTTCGGCTGCAGTAGCAACAGCAATTGTAGGTACTTTGGTGCCATGGTATAACTGCCGTGATATTCCAAATTGACACGTGAAGAAGGGGCATTTCATGAGAACTTAGAAAACTGTCTGTATCCCCTCAGGCAGAGTGCACCTTTAGTTGCCCGTGCAGATCTAAGCAATCTTTGAGCTCTAGAAAATCGTAGCAGGGACTGACCAGTGGACAGGTGAGGATAAATGCTGCTGTTTACACGTTAACGCAAGACACATGTTCCGTGTGTGGTGTAGCTGCTATCACGTGTGCAACCAGCTTAAAGTGCAGCCAGGTTCGCGATTTGTGACATAGTCCCGTAGTATAGTAATGATCGTACTGTTTTTATGATCTCCTAATCACTCTTACGTCAATAATAGGCTCCTCGTGCAGTTTCGTGTTATTAGTGATGCAAAACTCCTCACAAGCCTTCAACGACCTGAAGTTGTTCCCGTTGCCGCGGCAGCCTCCATATTTAAATTCTTCGCATGTCTTCGTGTCAGGGCGATAATAGTACCTCGTCAAGTAGGCCTTACAGTCTCCTTTGTCCATGTCGTCTATGCAGTTCGGTTGCAGTATTGTTTCCTGCTCACCCGCATCATTTTCGTCGCCCTGGAGTCCAGAATCACCAATGACCACCGCTTGGTCTCCTTCGTCGTCGTTATTGTCATGGTCAATGTCATCGGCACTGGCGACCATGGCCAGTTGACTGATGATTGCCCAGGACAACCAAGGAGCGAGCAACCGCATCACGGCAATAAGATCCTGAGGAAGTGTCCGAGACGCCAAGAACTCGAGCTCTCTCCAGACTTATGTTGTACCTGACCAAGGCTGAGCTCACGCACGCTCGTGCACTCACTGTGTAATGCTAGAATATGATGTATTTACTGCTGCACTCCGCCAGCAGTGGGGGGGGGGGGTAAAGGGCCTCGACGAATGAAACGCACTGATCATCCCAACACACATGTGAAAAGATGTATGTGCATTTGTGAAATAACACATGAGCCACATACGGACGGTGCCACCTTTCTTATTCTGTATACTGAGTCACTGCGTAGAGTTATAGCATATCCAAAATTAATACGACCCCTGGCTACTAAGGGACAAGTGTGTTTGACGTCGTGATTCCATATTCTGACCCGATTATTTTTGTCTGGAAATGAAAGAAAGCAGCACATTTGTCGTCGGAAACAAATTTGTCCTCGGGTCAGTCTACGTGCAGTACAGGATGCATTCAGTGTGCATGAAAAGAACACCTGCAAATTAGAAGGTGATCTTTGACATATTGCAGTACACCCTCCATCAGACTGAATGACTTTTCCTGCTAGATACATGCGTCAAAATTGATTTCCACAGAAGCAGCCTCCATTGGGGCCCACGACAGCCTCAAAGCAGCCACGGAATGCTGCACTGTCCTTGTCATAGTCCCTGATGGGATCTACCAGGGACATGTTACTGAAGGCACAAGCACGTTGTACATGCCACATCTCAGTGATGGACGCCTTCAGGTCTTGCATGTTTTGGTGAGATGTCTGATTTGAACGCCTCTCCAGTACAGTGCGACTCTTCTTTGCTGTTCAAATAGTACACCAAGCCAGGAGTTAGCACTTTCATGTACTTTCCTCCCAAATTACATGCATGATTTTTGAGAATATATTTTTTTAAAGGCTGATGAGGCAGCAGCAAAAGTTTCACTCACTAAAAGGATATTTTTGTTAAATTGAGATTCGCTAAGTCGATAACCGACTGTAGTACTGATGATTACCTATTGCACAAGTACAACTATGATGAATGTGCAATTGTGCATACTGCGCAGTTGAATCAAATGCACTTCTACGCGTCACTCCAACAGCATCTTCTGCCTGATCCACTCCGCCACTTTAGTCTCAGACCCAAGATCGCCCGCATAAGTCTCCATCATGCCATCCTCTCCGTACACCAGAAGCGCTGGCGTCACGTCTAATCCAGCCTCCTCAGCAAAGGAGCCGTCGTCAGCCAATTTGACAAGGTGGATGCCTTCTTCTGCGAGTTCACCGTCTATGGCCTCCAGTTCCTGCAGCAGTCTGACGTCGCTGGCCACGTCTTTGAAGTAGACGAATACTGCCACTCTTTGCCGCTCCTCTTCCACCAACTTGCGCAGCATGCGCGGGTTCACTTCCTCGATGTTGTGACCGCGCGAGGACGACGTCAACCACTCCAGTACAGCTTGGCCGTCATCCGCGGAGAGATCCCCATCAAAGACGTCAGGCACGGCGTTCTCAAAGAGCACTAGAGCTGGCAGGCGCTCAATGCCGTAGTCTTCTGCTTCGCCGGCGTCGTCAATCTTAACGAGGGGCACACTCGTGGGTATCTTTACCCCAATGGTTTCCAGAGTCTCCAAGGCTTTAGTCGACGTCTTCCGTTTCCTCTGGTAGAAGAATACTGCCACATGACGCCTGGTCTGGATGAGATGCTGCAGCATGGCGTCAGTGACCACCTCCACCGAATGATCGGCTGACACCTGGGAGGCAATCCAGGAAAGGGCCTCCTCGTGCTTGAATTTTTCTCTCCCGAATACGTTGGGGATGCCTCTCTTGAAGAGCACCAACTCTGGACGTTGCTCGATCCCAAAATCCTCGGCCGTAGTTTTTTCGCTGTTTTTGACCAACAGCACTCCCATGGACTCCAGCTCTCCATCCATCATTTCTAGTGTCTTCAACATGTCCTCGCCTCTGCCTTTCTCGTAGAAGACGACTCCCACCAGTTTCTCCCTGGCCACTAGTTGCTCAAGCATTTCACCGGCGACTTCTTCGACGTGACTGTCTTCAACCCGAGCACGTAGCCAGCGTAGAACGTCCTCTGCATCAGCGATGTCACCGCCGTCAAAAAGAGTGGGAATGCGATTTTCGAAGTAAACGAGAGAAGGAAGTTCATCAGCGACTCCATGCTTACGAGCCAAAGCATGATTGTCCACTTTCACAAATGCTACGTCCATTTGGTCGCAGTCGTCATCCACAGTCTCCAAGGCATCCAATGCTTGCTGTGACATCTTGCGGCGATCATGGAAGAGCACCAGCAGGTGGTCCACGTTCTCCACCAAGATGTCCAGCTCTTTCTCACCCACGCTCTCTACCATATCTTCTTCTTCTGCTGTGGTTTGGTGTTTTATGAGCCACTCCAGGACCTCTGGTCCATCCTTCAAGTCATCAGCATCGCCGTCGTACACGACAGGGATGCCTCTACGGAAGTACGCCAGGGAGGGTAGGCGATCGAGAGAGAAGTCATCAGCCATGTCCGGATCATTGATCTTCACCAGCCTGATTCCAAAGACGTCAGCTTCGTCGTCGATCTTTTCCAGTTCAGTCAGTACAGCCATGCTTTGCTTATCATCACTGTGGAAGAGTGCTGCTACGTACAAGCTAGTGGTTATCAGTTGGGTGAGGATCGCTGCATTCACCTGCTCTATTTTGTCAGCCACCACAAGAGCGCTCTCGCTGGTTAGGAAGTCAAGCACATCGTCTTCCTCTCCCAGATCACCGCCGAAAACCTTCATCTCACTTCTGCTGTAGAGAGTAAGCGCGGGCAAGCGCTGAATTCCCCGAGCTTTGGCAAGCCGCTTATCCGCCACACGCACGAATTGCACCCCCAACCTCCTGGTGTCGTCATCAAGTGACTCCAAGTCCTCCAAGATCTCCTCACACTTACCATCGCAGTTTCGAGAATGCCAGAAGACAGCGACGAAGTCATTTGCCGAGATGAGCCGCACGAGCTGTGCCTCATGCACCTCTTCAATATTTGACTCGCGGGCTAGCACGTCCGTGGCCACGAGGAGGATGGTGGCCACCACGGTGCAGAGACCGACCATGAATCGGAGGAGCATGATCTTGAAATGGTTCTGTGCTTCTCGCTGCGCCCGAGCTTGAGCTCGCAGACGCAACTCTATAGCTATAGAAGGCCTGCGATTAAGCATCTTGACCAAAGTCCAGATTTATACAGATGTACCCGCAGTTGTCACTTTTTTAGAGCTTTCTTTTTTCTACACATTGCGGGCTGGAAGAGACCAGATCCCGCATTATAGAATGCATAGTTCAAGATGTAGCTTTGTGCACCGCATGTAGTACAAATCGCGTCCGTACGCAGACTCTTCTATCAAGTACTGCTGTGTCCCCCCGACTAGATGTGCGGACTACTTCGTCGCCGCCCTGTACTGAAGTTCCAACGGCTCCGCTTATGATGAGCTTTCTCTGGGGTCGGAGGCGTCAACGCACGCTGATATAGTATTGAAGTGAATTTGGACTTTTGCCCATAGAAGCATCTTTCCTCTGCTTTGTTAAAGGTTTTCCCCTCCATACTAGGGTGTCTTTGCGAGTATTTCATCCGGATCAGTCAGGCCAGCCTGCTGGTGCTTGCAGACGTCCGACGGCGAGAAAGTTGCAGCTTTTTGCTAATCTGCTCTTTTGTCTTACACTTCCGATTTTCGAGTCCGACAGAGGAGAAGGATGTGGCAAAGGCCAAAATTCTTGCGGGTTCGTTGCCTAGATTAAAGACTGACAGATAAGTGTGGAGGGAGAAACAATTGCAAGCCAATGTTTCTTTACTGGGACAGATTTTCGCATGGGAGAGCAATATGTTCTGTGTTATATTCCTGCAGAGCAAAAATGGCAGTCATTTTATGATTCGGTTTACACTTCCGCAAAGAACTTGAGGGTCTTGTCCCCGTCGACAAATTGGTCGCCTTGTTACGAATTGACATGAGGTTTTATGAGTACAATAAGCGACATGATTACATCCATCTTCACGTACAATCAGTCTGGCTTTCGCCAGCAGGCTATAGTGTGGATTTGGGCCAGACTGTTCAAATATCTCGCTGAAACCGGGGGCCACTTGTTAGGAATTAGTCTGGACTTTGACATTCAACTTGAGCGCCTGACCCGAGTCAGTCATTGGTGTTTGAGCGCCCCCTGAACGGCAAGCTTGATTCCCATCTGCGGGCAAGATGTTGTTCCAGTGCAGACTGATGCAGACTACTTATTACAGACCTCCTCGTAAGTAATTTCCGTGAGAAGAAACTATGTGTCTAGGCTGTAATGTACATTTTTGAGTGGAAAATTCCAAAATTCTAGTACACTAAGGGAACATGACCATGAATGCGTTGCAAAAATCGAGAGTTGACAGTTCCAAGTCACCTGTGCGCCTTCGCCCTTCTTCCCCTCCGCCCACCTGCGGGCCGAGCACGTGTCTGTGTGTGTGTGGGTGAACGTGTGTCACACCTGAGCACATGCGCCACACAGTGTAGTGGCCTTCTCACTGTCTGATAGTTTTCTCCACAAAAATTTCTGCACTGTTCACTAACAATTTTTTTTCCAAAAATGGCCCAAACCTGCCAGCGCCTTCGTGGGGGTAATCTGTGGGTTGCCACAGTTTGAGCACCCTTGTGTCATCGTAGGCACTCAATACTGTGAACCCCTGTAGTCAAAGTTGCGGGTCACTGTCTGAAGAACTCCTTCCGTGAGAAAATTCCACTCAAAAATGTGCATTACAGCCTACACATATAGTTTCTTCTACATGTGGAGGAGGTCTGTATCTGATGAAAAACACGTCCAAGCCAAATTGACTGACCGAAAAACAGTCTAATTCCTGCACCGAAAAGCTAGATTAATTGTACGTTTTACTGTACTTTGCTCCCTTGTTCTGGACACAGTCGTGCCCAAAAATCAAGCAAAATAAAAGGAAAGATGAGCCATCTTTTGCAGCTCAGGCTAGCTGACCCTAATACAGGGAGAGGATGAATGGCAAAATCGCCTCTCACATTGTGTGTCTCTGCTCAGCGTCTCCTTGATGTGTACCTTGCTTTCAACGATCCACAAGACTGAGGACTTGTAAATGGCACGAGGCGAGGGACCAAGGGCGCTGGCTTGAATCAGGTATTGTACACGCTGACAACACTTCCGGGAACTCAATACATGTATTCTGTTGTCACTAACATATTTGGTGTAGAACTCATTACTCATAAGGTCGTATCACAGACGCTGGTGTGCTCGTGCGAGCGAACAACGATCAAAGGGACTATCTGCATGTATGAACTAGAATTATAAACTACGAGTATGGTGGTAAGAATTTCTCAGGGAAATGAGAACGTCACTTCGATGACAAAAGCATCGTTAATAAACTAGTCGACCGGGCGAATTAAAGCCTCCTCCTCCACAGCCACCGTTGGGTCCCGATCCTCCTTCATCGTCGCGCCGGTGATTGTTCCAATGCTTGTCCAAGACGTTGACGGTGGGAGCAGAAGTAGAGACACTTCTCTCTTTCTCTCGCAGGAACTTGACGTTGTCTCTTTCCACTGCCATCTTGAGGTCCGCTCTAAGAGGTCTCTTGATGGCGCCAGGGCCAGGCTCATCTTCTTTCCTCTTGGAGTGCATTTTTCGATAAAATAGCTGGTAAGTTGCATCCCGAGGGAATCGCTGAGACACAGTGCGGAAGGAGTCGAATGTAGCGTAGGATACTTTGCTGTCGTTAAACACGTACCACACGTTGCTGTCGTCGTCTCCCTCGGCCATCTCCCCCTCTTGTCCCTCTTGGGGCTCTCTGGCGTACGTGTAGTAGTGACCGCCATCTGAGGAGTAGCCAGAGTGGACGACGGCCGCATATAGCGAGTACAACTCATCAGCCTTCTCTAGCCTCAAAACTTGATTGTAGTCCACGTTAGTGAAGATCTTGCTCTTTCTGTTCAGCGCTCGATCGTACTTAAAGCGCATTAACGTGCACAACAGATGGTCGGGACCCTCCAAGATTTGCATGCTTTTCTCAGCATCTTGAAGTCCTCCACAGCGGTCGCAGTGATACTTATTTTCAGCCTCCAGACGCTCAGGCTCCAGGTAATTCGACAAGAGGGTTTGCACCGTTATCGCCTTGCGAGGCTCACTTCCTTCTGCTTTTTCCCCAGTAGTCTCTTCCTCTTCTGGAACGGCGAGGTGAAGTTCTGTGAACACTTCTTTATGAATGGAGACTGAGCAGCAGTTGCTGCACGTGTAGCTGGTCTGCATTTTGCCGCCGAAGATCTGCTGCACCAGTGAAACGAACTCAGCGGAAGACGGCGGTGGCGCCATCCCGTTGTCCGTCAAACTACTGGATTGCTGCGCTTGTTGCTGCTGAAGACCTTTGGCAGCGACATCGGCCGGAATCTGTGAGTTTCCTCCCATGGAGTCGCTGGAACCACGGATGGAGTCTCCGACACTTTGAATACCGCTGTCTGCAGCACGCAATTCAAGAATGTAGACATTTAGTCAATCAGCCAACACATATTAAGTACTCACCAGTTGAGTTAGAGTGGGAGTCGTGGATAACAGACCCGTCAAGCAGATCCATCTTGCCTTCTCTTGATCCGTCGTAGGAAGACAAATTTTCTTCCGTAGTCCAGCGCTTAAGCCCAGAGCCCAAACTAGTACGAGATCCTCTCAGGTCTGCTTCTTCGTCACCTTGTCCCAGACCCAAGGTACCGATTCCAGGATTCCCCAAAGGACCTGACAGACTAGTTCGACTCCCGAAAAAGTCTTCGTCCACTCGAGCCTCCGATCCCTGAAGTAAAACAAATCGGTCAATATAATGTAGGTATAATCGCACACTGATGAAAGCTGGGATCGCAAATTTCTTGACCTGACTCATCATTTCTTCGTCCTCTCTGCCTTGATCATTTTCTGGTGCTTCCGAGATGACATCGAGAGCAAGATTGGAAGATCTCGAGGGAGCCTTTGTCATAGCGGTAAGTTCCTCTGCTTGCTGATGGGGCAGTATCTGTTGCTTGTGCTGTTGCTGACTGGCCTCAGTTGAGTCAATAATCCTATGCTCTCCATAGACAGTGACTCCCTTACCCCTGCCATTCTTTTCTTGTTCATGAAGAGTATCCAAAAGGTACCTAAAACGATAAATCAAGAGTCAGTCTGTTCTATTCATTCTAGCCCCGAAGTGTCGGCAGAGCAACGACTCTCCAAATATAACTCTCACCTTAAAAACTCGGAACAGTCTTGCTGTCGACCTGCTTCAAACCAAGGCGGTCTTGCCGATCTGAGGAATTCCGCTGGTGAGTATATAGATCTTTGGCTGAACCGCAAGAAGGCGAAAGCTTGTTGGAGGCGATGGAGAACTACTTGAGAAGATGTCAAGGGAGCATAAAGCACTCCATTGCAGAAACTGTGGAAAAAAATCCCTCACATGAGCATGGTTCATGCAATATACTCATACACAATAACTTGTAATCTTACTCTTTGGTGATATAAAGAGCCTGCAGGACGGAATTCATGTAGCAAGTGTTTCCCAGGTTGATAAGCCCCACCATCCCGGTCTCTGAGCGATAGGCCAGGGCATCTTCTACCAACGATGAGGCCTTTTTGCGAGGCGTGATGTGATTTGCAAAAGTGACAGTATGAAGCGGGGACAGCCACGACAAAGTCTTGAGCTCTTCAGAGAAAGATTGAGAGTGGAGACACAAATGAGATACTTGCACCACACAGCTTAAGCTCAACACAGTACACTTACCTTCACTTCTGTCCTTTCCGGGTGGAGGGATTTGCATCTCTTCCAGCGTCTCGAGGACGGAGTTATAAAGTTCCGGGAAGTCTGGAAATCTCTCAATGAGAAAGTGACTAGCCTCTCCCAATCTGTTGAGAGTCATGTTGTTGCCGCTTTTCTCTAACGTCGCCAGAGTTCGCGGCAAGTGTTTCACGATGCTGTGGAACACCGACTCTGAGTGCTGGAAGCCCAAAAGCAAGAAGAACAAGATCGGCTCTACGCACGGTCGAGCATGTTTCTCCGACAAGCCTAACAGCAACTGCAAAGAAAATGTAATAGAGTTTAAAAACTGAAAGCTCACAAGTCACCATGTTCACCTTTTCTGTTGTCGAATGGGCTATTTCAATCAGCACAGAATTTTTGTCGTTCTGCTGAAGGCCCCGGAGCATCTGCTGAATCCACTCAGAGAGTATTTCGCTGCTTGGATATTGCGTGAGCCATTCAATCATTGTCTGGAACGTGAAGAACGTTACCAAAATGGTGGAGCACGTGAGGAGGTAGAAGAATGCCTTCTGTACGTACCTGCAAGGCAACGACAGCCTTTGCCTCCCCCTGCTGTTGTCCGCTCTCTTTCAGAATAGCCTTAGTAGCTACGTCGAAGAACGGTCTTGGAATCTTATTAATGATCCTGGACAGAGCACAACTGGGTTTGTTGTACGAATCTGTAAGTGATCAAGCGGCACAGGAACAGATAAGTGACTCAATTCTTTCTTTTTTAAATCTCACCTTCAGTGGAAATGATGCTGTAAAATGCCTTGAGGCACTCTTGTATTCCATCGGTAGCTTCCGTCTGACTCCAGAGTAAAGGAAAGATCTTGCTTACCTCTTCTGTGTCTCTGAAAAATGTTTCTCTAGCCTCGGCTATTGCCTCGGCGTCAGCGTCTTCGCTACAGTCGGGTGGGCGGTAGCCAGAGAGAGCCAATACCACAAACATTGATAAATTTGTCCAGTCTGAGGAGTTGGGTAGCACATCGGGATGCCGCTGGTACAGGCGTGAAACCTCAGCTGCCACATTTAGGTGGATCCCGTTCTCGCGAAAGAAGCCTTGAGGTTTTGATATAAGTAGACTGCCAGGGAAAGGCAAAGTTGTTGAGCTCACCGAAGAGTCTTCCTTTGGTGACGTTGACAATGCTGCGTCTTAGTCCGTCGTCCCCCGGCCGCAGCTCCTCGAGTAGGGTGAGCAGCAGTGAAACCAGCTTCCCTAGCTCCAGCTTATTGGTGTGCGTGGTGTTGGTGAACACATCGATCATCAAGTTTGCGTTCATGAAGTCACGGAATATGCGGGGATTGCTCAGTGAAAGAGACCTGAGAGAAATGGAAACCGATGATGATAACAGTGAAACCCACCAGTGAATAGTCTTTTCACCTCAGTTGCTTGTGTCCGAACTCGATCAACATGGGATTATCCGAGACTAAGATCCACTCCAGAAACAGTTTGAAGACCCCAGGACCATCGTCCAGACTCAACGGAGTCGAGGAGAGATTTTCGAAGACCTAAAAGAGAATAATGAGTGATTGCTCATGATGCTCCTCCGTCAACAATCAGAACTACCCATGCATGCGATGGGACCTCACCTTCTGGAGGAACTGCCTCCTGAAGGTCTCCGTGAACGGCGGCCCCTTGGCCTCCTGCAGTTTCCGGAGAATGTTCTCCATCACGGTCGTCGTCAGACGGACGGATTCGTCATCCCTGCGAGCACAAGTGGCTTCCTAGAGTTTCACAGAACGTTGTATAAAAAGGCTGTGAAGGCTTAGAACATAGGATCTGAGGCTGGGAGTGAAGGCTGTTCCTAACCTAATCCTAGGTGTTGCACTAGATTAACTTTGGTTTTGCTTCTCTCACTTTTCGACTACGATACGGCTGCTGTTTGCAGAGACCCCAAAACCTTTCGAGGTGGCCTCCTGAAAGAGCAGCGATGGCTCCTCGGCCCAGGCGACCTAATAGGACCTCTGTCAGAAGAAAGATCAGGACAGTGACTTCTCGACCAGGAGAAACGACGCGATCATGCTCACGGCGGAAATCATGACTTCGATTTGCTCTCCATCTTGTCCTCGTGGCAGCTCTGGTCGTGATTCGGGCTGCAGCGCGCAGGGTTGGACTTGCCTTCTTCTCTCAAGTAAACAACTGAATTGCGAACTCCGGCCACCAGGGCGGCACTAGAGAGTGTAAGTGGCACTAGAGACCCTCTGCCTTGTGAAGTATGCTCTGTAGTTTTATAACGCTCTAGATGGCACTGGGACACAGTGTCCATTTGGCCTGCAGACCACAACAGGCCACGCAGTATGGTCACTGGTGTAACCAGTGGCCTATTGTTTTTCACCTTGAAATGAGTCGCATATCTCCTTAGCCCAACCTGTCCGTGAACGTATAAAATAAAATTGGTGATATATTTGACAAGATTTCTCTTTTAGCAGAAAGGTCGGACTTTAGTCTAAATCCTAAGCAGGATATATATTTTTTTACCATGATCATCTTAGGACTTTGCAGTTTCTCTTGTACTGTAGCGAACGATAAGGAAAGCTTGCGTAATGCGCGCCCACTATGAATCTGCGCTTCAGCCACCATTGAGGCGAGCCCGAGAAAGAACTTCTCGCCGGTGAACAAGGGCCGACCGGGTCCAGACGCCGTTTTTAAGGGATCGCAATGTCGGAGAAGCTCAGATGGAACGAGAAACATTTCACTTGCTCTTCTTTCTTATAGTACGTAAAGGATAAGGAGATTCGGGCTGCCTGTGTCACCCCGAGTCTTCCATCAGTGCGGCAAGATCTCCAGCTTGTGCAGCACTGAACAGGTAAAAGAAGGGCGCCATTATCTAAGTCCCGAAGCTCTTTGGCCTGACCTGATGACCGCGACGAATTCAGTGAAGGACCTGGACCCAGTCGCAATGATCAGGTTCTTCAGGGAGTCTCTGGATCGCCGGGTGTTCTATCGCGTGGCGAAGACGGATACGGCTTGAAATTTTTTCTTTCGGTTCAGGAGGAAATTTTTCCGGTGACACCGTTCTTTCACCCCAGTGATTGTTGTCGAGTCATTTGGCATTAGTTAGCTGGTCTCACTCCCTCACCCCGCAGCTCTTCGTCGCCTTATTCTACCTTCATTCCTTGTTCTCCCCCGCTACCGCTTACATCATGGTGCTGGAATCCACCTTCATCTGGTAGTCATTTATTGAGTCTTCCACTCACCGGGAGACGAAATAGTCTTTTTTTCTTTCCAGCGTGGACAACTCTGACTGGATGCTGAACGGCGACTTCTTGCCCACTCGGCTGCAGGCACAACAAGACGCGGTCAACCTCGTGACCCAGACGAAGTTGCGCTCTAACCCGGAGTCCAATGTGGGCCTCCTGAGCATGTCCAACCTCGAAGTATTGGTTACCTTAACCACGGACACCGGCAAGGTGTTGGCCAAATTGGCGTCGGTGACATCGCGCGGACAGATCAAGTTTGTCCAAGGCATCAAGATCGCCCACCTGGCCCTCAAACATCGCCAGGGAAAGAATCACAAGACCCGCATCGTGGCATTTGTGGGTTCACCGCTGATCGTCGAAGAGGCTGCACTCGTTAAGCTGGCCAAGAAGCTAAAAAAGGAAAAAGTCAACGTCGACGTCATCAGCTTCGGCGAGGCGGTGGGTTTGCTACACTAGAAATTAAATAGTTACTACTATCAATTTCAATATAACTGGCGGTGGTGGTCAGATGTTGCTAAGATCAATCCTCCAACTGTTTTGGCTTGTATTCTATTCTTATATCTGTACTTGTACTTGTGACCCATGTTAAGAATGCCAATGTTTCAGGAGGAGAACGCCGATGTACTCAACAAGTTTGTCGAGACCGTTAACGGCAAAGACGGCACTGGCAGCCATCTGGTGACCATCCCACCGGGTCCGCACCTGTCCGACGCCCTTATATCCTCTCCCATTTTGCAAAGCGAGGACGGATCAGGTCCCAATATCATGGCGTCCGGCGGCGGCGGATTCGAGTTTGGAGTCGACCCTCACGAAGATCCCGAATTGGCGTTGGCTCTTCGTGTGTCCATGGAGGAGCAGCGAGCTCGTCAACAAGCGGAAGGAGCGCCGCAACAAGCCGCCGGAGGTCAAGCGGCGACTACTGAGGAAACTGGTATCAAGAATTCCTTGACCTTATTTCTCAGATTGCTTTATTTTCTTCATGCTTCTAATAGCCGCTTCTACGGAAAACCCAGACTCTGAGGATGCTCTCCTGCAACGTGCTCTGGCTATGTCCATGGAGACCGAATCTGGATCCGGTCCGGAGAAGATAAATACGCCTCCAGACCTTGGCGCTATGACTGAGGAAGAGCAGATAGCTTATGCAATGAGGATGTCCATGCAAGATTCTGGTAATTATGATTATTCGTTGTCGGTACAACAACCACCATCATCACCCTTTCCCCCCTTAGAAACTCCCACCAGCGAAGGACCCTCCCGCAGTGCGGCTGCGGCGGAAGCAATGGATGTAGACGAGTCTAAGGATGACGAAGATTATTCGGAGGCAATGAATGATCCTGCTTATCTCCAGAGTGTGTTGGAAAGTCTCCCAGGGGTGGATGCCCAGTCGGAGGCAGTCAGATCAGCCGTGGGGGCCATCGCCGGTGTGTCCGTAGACAGTGAAAATAAAAAAGACGACGAGAAGAAGAGCAAAGAAAAAGATGACAAGAAGGAGAAGAAGTGAGACCGGACATGAAGTCAAAAATTTCTTTATCCTGTTCACATGTAAAGGAGCACGATCATAAATTTGGTGCAGTGTATCTATCGGTAGCACTTGGTCTGTATTTCAGGAATCGTAAGATCGCGACCTCCAGCATGCTGTGGAAGTTGCAAAGACTTGCACAGCAGTACCCTATCACAATTGAGCGATCCCTCTTACGTACAGAGCTTCTCCTTCCTGACAAGTAGCAAGAACGTCGTCAATGTCCTATGAAGTCGTCATGGTCAATCGTCCTTCCCGCCGTTTCCTCTCCTCAACACGAACCTGGTGAAATCGTTGAGAGCCGTTGGCCTGCCCGGCAGTCCACTCCCGCTTCCAGTGCCACTACTTCCACTTCCTTTTTCTTGCGTCCTCCTCTCTTCGTGCAGGACCTTTTCACGGATGCGCTTGATTTGACGCAGTCGTTCCAACCAATTGGAAGAATAAGGATCTCTGCCAGAGCCAAGTGTCTGCTGAATTTGTGCAGCGAGATTGCAGTGCAGTGCCAGTTGTCTCACCAAGATTGCTAGATTGCGGTCCGAAACAATTTTAGGCTCCTGTGTGGAATGGAAGTAAAAGCTTAACAGTGTCTGCAGGGCCTTAAGCAGTTCTTTGTTTACCTTAACGTGCCCCAAGGGTTCGTCCAACTCAGGCCTGCACTCGATGAAGACCCTGTTGGACCCTTCCTCGAGCGGCGTGACGACGACGCATGCGTATATGAATTGTCCTTTGATAGTGCCCATCTTGTATCTGCCGCCTTCAGAGTTGTTATAAACAATAGTCACGAAGTCGTTGCCAATGTGACGCTTTTTCTTGTTGGCTTGGGGATCACGCTCGTGGTTAGGCATCAAGGTCGCCGTGTGGAAAATGACCTGTTACGTACAGAAAAGGTATGAAAAGTATGCAATGTAAAAAAGTGAATGATAGATGGACAACACCAGGGCAGTCACCTGCATAACGTCGTCCTCCCACATATAGGCAAAGTCGCCGTCCCCATCGCAGTGGTCCAAACCGCCCAAGTAGGTGCTGGCCTTGTCGATGTCTTTCAAGCAAATGAGCGACCCCAATCCTTTGAGAAACTGTGCGTACCGCAGTGACCCGAACTCGTTCCTCAAAATGGCCACCTCGTTGTCGATTTGCCCAGGGCCGACGTACACCACTCCCATCTTGTGCGTCTCGTGACTACATACATGTCATATGAAACAGTCGGCTTAAGCAACATCCTCACTGCACACTTATACGTACGCATGGATGCGGTCCAAGTTCTTGATGCTGTTCTCCACGGATGCAGGCAGAAGAATGGGTCTCTCTAAGTTCTCAACATTGCCCAATGTTGAGCTGTTGTACAGTTGCAGAAAGACAAACTGAGGTGAAATGCCCGTGACTCTTTCCCAAGTCGAAGAAGACGAGGAGGACATATCAGTTGCGTCGGCTGAACTTGCACTTGCCGCTGACCCGGACGAGTGGAGACTGCGACGCACGTCTGACCCACTACCCCGACCAACCACTTTTTTTCTGACTATATCTATTGCTGAGGCTCTTCGAGGCGAGGGTCCAGATACAGTATGAGCACGATCACGGAAGGCTGGATCACCTGAGGGATTGATGCGGCCAAACGGGATGCCTGCCACACCTGGAACATTGCAAATCAGGTGTGAACATTCGTGCGCTTATAAGATGCACGTAAGGTACGACTTGAGTAAATTCTTACCTGGTGTCGGTGGGGTTCCAGATGCCTCCCTGCTTCGTCTGGGAGACCCGGTCTTGGGACTGGAGAACTGTCGATTCAACGTGGGCGCTCCGATTTCTGTGTGAGCCCCAGCGGCACCAGCTGCGGGCTGAAGACTAGTTCGCCGGCGGAGAAGCTCCCGCTGCACCTGTAGGTCATCTTCTTCCTGCTCCATAATAGGGCCCCAGCTCTGGCGACTGCTACCTCCACCATCATCACGCGCTGCTTTGCATAAAATCAACATCGAGTCTCTTCACCCTGTCATAATGAAAGTAAACCTACCTTCTGCTTTCTCCACTTGTGCAGGGACTTTCTTGACCTCAGAGGAAGACGAAGTCTTCTTCATGCTCTGCGAGTCTGGGCTTTTGGGTTCCAATGGGGACTTGATAGCAGCATCAAGGTCCACTTCTGGCTTTAAAGATGACAGGCGGGGGAGAATAGAGAAGGATTGCTGGAACAAGAACATTTTCCAAGTTTCCACTGAAAAGATGAAACTTTTTCTCTCACCTGTCCTTTATCTGTGGTAAGAGCGTCGTATTCCTTGTCTGACAGCGTATCCACACAGATCCTTTTGCTCATGTCGAGTGCATCCTTGTCCGGTAGGCGGACGTGACGATCTCTGGATGAAGGCATGAGCAGTGTGGTCAGATCTGCCAGAGGGAATTCGGTGTGCGAGGCGCTAACCAATGATGAATTCTGTATGCGGCACATCCAGGAAACGTCACCAGCTGGACGACGAACCAGAACCTAGGTACAATTAAAGCAAACATATGTTGTGTTCAACTAATGCGAAACCGTCTGTCGTGACTGTTTCTTTAATTACCTCAGCCCATCCAGTGCACCAGCAGGCGCAAAGGTCCGGTTTCTTCACCTCTGCTCCCTCGTTGGTGTCATGAAGCACACATTCGAGTCGAGGGTCGCCTTCTGGATTTCCCTGCTGCTCTTGCTGCCTGTTTGGGTCCTTGGCAAGTTTCTCTACGGATAGCTGTCTTCGCAAATCGTACTCGTCTTGTGCTGACGCCCCAGGGTTATAGCGCGATGGGCTTGGTCGCTGTACCTACACACACGATTTGTGTCTTCTCAGCATGAGATCATGAAAGTAGCATAGTATTGTACAGCATAGCAGCGTGCTCACATTACCCTTCTCTCACATTGAAATTGCTCTTGATGCAACTCACCTGGAACTCTGATTGATGTCGCTTTCTGGTTTCTGTGAGATTCTCCCTCTCCTCCTTGTTCGGAGTCTTCGTACCCTTTTCTGACTTGGAGCACACTAAGTGGCACCGGTCACAGAGTCCAGACCTATTTGCTGTTTGATCGCAGATGCTGGTGGTGATGGTGATGAGCATGGTGCCAACGAGCCAAGTGGCAGACAAGCCCTCTCGAAGCAAGAATTTGGTCGTGGGTAGTCGTCTCGGATGGACAGATGGATTAGCAAACATGTACCTGGTAAACAGCAGGTATTATCTCTTCCCAACGACGAAACTAAAGGGTCATTCTCACCTCGCTAAGATATCAACGCAAGTCTCCGTAAGCTCTTGATGAAAGCTTGCCATTTTGGCGGACTGCTCTCTGGTCATATCTGTCCTCTCCTTAAGGTTGGCCGTGGCTTTGACCTTGGCTGCTGCAGCCACAGCAGCTGCCGCGGCCGTGGCACTCCCCGTCATGTGTCTTTCTCGGGCAGTTTTGTTCTGATGATTCTCGCTTAAGCTGGAACTACGCTTTCGCGGATCGTTTGCGTTGGAGGCACCGTCACTTGGGTGAAAAAATTTGCTGGCTGCTTGAGCCATCAGAGAAGTGCCTCCGCCACTACCAGAAGTTGAAGAGGTCGAAGAGGTCGAACCTGTCACTGATCTTCGATATCCGACGCCTCCCTCTTCGAAAGACTGGATAACGTTTGAGTTGAGACCAGTGATGATGAACTGAACAAAGCTCTGTCGGTATGTGAGTCTGCACTTGAGAAACCACATGATGATGACGTGGTGAGCCAGAGAGACAGTGTACGCATCAAACTTGAACGGATTCGTGAAGGGAAGGGCGATTGCGAACACGGACATATAGTCCGTGTCTATAAAGCTGGAGAAGATATCTGGAAGCAGGAAGCAATTCTTATATAACAGTTATTTAAGCAATTTTCACATGCTTGAGCACTTACTAGTAGTACCACTTTACCTGGAAGCCTGATTAAAGTAGACAGGAACTCTAGCATAGGGGTGGCGATCAGTTTGGTGGCGGAAATCTTGGAAAAGTTGAGCAGAACAAGCCGCAATAGTTGGTCCATGCTTTTTTTCATCTCCAAGGCGCAAGCTGTCAGTGCAACGATACAAGTTCGACTGCAGTCGCGCGAAAGTAAGCCAACTTGCAAGGCGTTAATGAGACTTTTCTGGTACTTGGACTCCTGCGCGATAGAAATGACGATAAGCAATCCAAACCGGACACGTGCTTGGTCAAGCACTCGTAATTCTTACCAAGTGCTCGTTGTAGGAGGCCATCGCCGCCAGCACCGGAAAGACGTGATTATGGAAGTCCACCCTGCCAAACCCTTTGTGCGGCGTGTTGACAAGAATATCTGGATAGCCACTTTCTTTGTTGGTGAGCTTGATGAGGGGCACAACGAACATGTGGAGAGCCTTGCCGTATCGGGTGATGATGGCTTTATTTTGCAGCACCGTCGGCACTTGTGCAAGGATAAGCTTGAGAACCTCCCAGTCGCGCTCCTCGCTGAGACTCTTCACCACGCACATGCACGCCTTTGTTAGCGACAGGTAGGTCACGGCCGAAGGAATGGTGGACGTGGGAGAATCGTCAGAGGATAATCGAGGCTCGCGACAAACCACGTTCGGACTGAATCGCACAGTCCCATCGTTTTCCAACAATCCCAAGTGGAAAGTCTCTGAAGATCTGAGGGCCAACAGAAGCCGAAAGATCTCCAGCCTGACGTTGCCGAAGTCTGGAAAGCATTCGGGATGACGATAGTTGTCTTCCAGGTGATTGGCCAGTATATTGTACACGCGGACAATGAATGAGGCCGGCTGCTGGCAGAGACGAGTTCGGAAAGCCTGTAAGACAACGAATGCAGCGCTTAATTGAAAAAACTCAAAATTCTGCTTTGAAGGCACACCTGAATGAGCCCTAAAATAGTGATCTTGACGCCAGTTGGGTCGACGTCCGTCTTATGAACCTTCTCCAATGGTTTAGACACGATCCGTTCCAGGATCTCCAGCAAACCGATGCTTTCACGAGAGCAGCAGTCCTCACAAATGGACGTCAACGCCTATGAAGAATCGTGCAGTGAATGGTATCCATATGTCAATCTCATGTAGAGGGTGGACACTCTCCAGGTCATCGCTAAATCCTGGAGACGGTACCAACCGCGGCTGTACTGTAATCTTTACAAGTCAAAATCTCACCCCCACCCTTATTCTTGCTGGCCTGGAAGGAGCTGTATGGTCATGCAAACAAAACGCCCTCCCTTGCAAGAGGACGACCTACTCACTCTGATGGCTTCATGACGAACTGGTCCCACAGGTTCATCATCCAAACTTTTCAAGAAAGGCAATACGACTTTCTCCAGTAAATCTTCCTCGTAAATGTGACGGTTAGACTTGAACTTCTCTAGAAGGACAAGGAGACACTTGATTCTGATGTTGTCTCTCGTCTCATGGCGGTAGTATTTGTCCATCAAATCGTGTAGGCCGGGGACCCAAACTGAAACAGGCGTGACCATAACTCGCATGTATGACGTATCTGATGTACCTGACGTGACAGACCTACCTGGATTGGTGGGGTACAGACTTTTAGTCCGATATGCAATTAGTCTGATCACAGAATTCTCTGGTCTTTGACTCGCGCAGGCGTCAATTAGGTCGAAAAGCTTTCTCTGGCTTCCCTTGTACAAATTGTTGACGGAAAGGTCCTCGAACTTTGAGATTGCATTATGAATGTGAGCGTCAATGTCTCCTTGCACTCTTTCGTCTTGGTGCCGCGGTAGGGCCTTGAGGAGAGCTTTTATCAAGTCCAGCGCGCTGTCGCATCCTGGAGCGCGGAGTTCCGAGCCTCTTTTCATCACCAGACGCTCAAGCTACGGGAGAAGTAACACAGAAGTAGAACCATTTCTATTTTGAAAATTCGTAAACATGCTCCAACCTGCAATGTCACCTCGTATGTCACAAGGTGATGCTTGCACTGCAGAGCCTCCACGAACGTCGGCAGAATGGTCATGGGTGAGTAGTTCTGCATGGTTTTGACGCACTTTGACCCCCAGAGGCTCATTCCGATGAAGAAGACGGCACCCCTGACTAAGGCCACGTCTGGTGACTTCTCGGCCGCACCATTGGCCGTCGTCTGACAAAGATTATAGAGTGCCGAATGGCCTAAGTGAGTGGCCATCAGACTACTCATAATTCGCCACGCTTCGGTGCAGTGATCTTCAATGTTTACCACGCGGCACAGCGTGGAGACGAAGACCGGCAGGGCCTCTTTGGGGATGTAGCTGTATCCCATGATAGCATAGAAGCACTAGAAAGAAGAAATAGGTCTTCCATGGAGCTTCAAGTCGTAGACAAGATGTTCGGATAACATTGTCAGCTGTCAACATCCACAAGTCACTTGTACATTTCTCCATACTTAAACCTCACCTGCAAGCAAATGTCAATGTTCTGTTTCGTCCTGGAAACCATGCAAGTGTGACCGAGGTACCCAATGAGCCCGCACACCACATCTGGATCAAGATATGCCGGATTGAATTTGATGACGTTTAAGAGGATCTGGAGAAATTTGTAAAAGCCTTCGTGCTTCAGCCACTTTGGAAAAGAGTTGTATAGGTATGGTCCGATCCTCTCTTCGAAGTGAAGGATGTCTTTGCCTTGTTCTGGAAAAATGACAGACCTGTCCATCGATCTGCCTCGAGTAAAACGTTAGTTCGTCTTACGTGTGAGAGCATGAAGCATCTCCAGCAAAGGAACCAGATCTTCTTCTCGGCTGTCCTTTGTCCTGCACTCTATTACTTTGAAGAAATAGGCCCTCATCACATCCAGCTGGTCGAACTGTCCTTGGATGAGATTGGCATACAGCGTCAGGACGGCCAGGCGAGCGGCGCCACCAGAAGCTCCAGAATCGAGAAGGTCTTTGGTCTTCATCCAAACCAGCTCGACGCCGCACTCGTCCATGCGGCGCTCCCTATTGATATCTCGTTTTCATGGGACAATTGGTGATGCACCTCCGTAAATGCAAAATACCCGACTTCAGCCGAGAGTTCCTTGACGACTGCCATCCTGGTGTCGACGTCGGCTTCTGTGCTCAGGTCCAAGAGCATCTGAGAAGACAGTGTGAGCGTCTCGGGCTGTTTCTGCGAAGGTAAGCTCGTCGACGAAGGCGCCGCCGCCGAACTTGCCGACGTCTGGTGACGAGAACCTCTGGAAAAGTAAGAGCAGAGATGATCATCAACAGATCCGGGGACCGTTCAAGACAATCTTACTTGAACCATGACTTGAGCTTGTCTGGCAGCGTCTTAGCACCCTTTCCGGAGGACATTCCTTCGTCCTCGTTCGACTAAGAACAAGAAGTTGTCATCGCCGTCGGCCGTTCGCCAAAGGATGGAGGAGGAACCCGGGTGAAGAAGACGGCGCGGACGGGGTTGAACTTGTTCTATCAATCGACTGTCCCGGGTTCTACTTTTTAGTTCTTCCTGGCCTTCGCAGTTGCAGTTCCCTTCTAGCGCAACTCGAGCTCAGTCAGTTCACCTCTCCTCAGGCAGTTCACCTTCTTGCCGAGCGTGACTCCATTTTCTTGAGAAGAAACTACCCACTCGAGTGAGCTGTGAAACAGTTTTTGCGTTCATGTTGCGGCCGTGACCAACGTGATCTTGACGCACTTCGTGTCGTCCTGCAAGTCGTGCACACCTTGGCAGTGGACATGAGCACCGCCTTGGAACGGGAGAAGGAGATCGGGACAAAGAACTACGAAGCGACAATCCTCTGTCTGTTTACTTCAGTCCAGTCGAGTCTGCTCGCTTGCTCGCTCGCTTTGGCAAGCGTTGGAGAAAAACAAACCCGCAGCGTTGACAAAGTCCTTTTGGGCCAAGTTTTGCCTGATCAGGTTCCAACCAGAGCGCCCGGAGACGCCGCGTTGAGTTCCGCCACATTTTGTATTCGTCCCAGACTGAGCGTTGACCACGTTGTACGTCAACACGTAGATAGCCATGGACAAGCGCCACAACCACCCGATATAATCGCACGAACCTTCCAAGGCCCACCCTGTGTAAAGCTATAGATTTGCCCTTAAAAAAAGTGTACTGCTGCAAACACCTGATGAAGTATTAAAGCTCGAGAGTTGCAGGGTGACCAGATCTTGTCCTTGTGAGAAGAAAAAGGTCAAAGGCCGTTGCACGAAATATGCAAATGGGTCTACCTCGCGAAAAAATTCCCCCAAAATTTAGTACTTTTCTTCATGCTACAAAAACCTGGGGTTACAGATGATCCTCACAGTGTTTCTCTAAAATGATCTGGTCACACTGCCTAAATGGGTCTGTCACAGGGTCATAATTTGAGTCATTCCTCTGCAGCAAAGAATCCATATTACTGTAGGATGTCAAAGTAAAAATAAGTCTCGATATATGGTTAGTACAGCAGCACCACGATCATTTCAGGATTCCACTTTACAATGAAGACGTATGTGTAATCCTTGTGGAGCAAGGACCGGACGTACGAACAGCCTGGTCTTTAGAACTGACTTCGAAGTCTCTGACCACGGTCTCACTATGTCAACCTCGTTCAGGCATTCGAGCCCATCAGCGTGGTTGCCGAATAGCATGACATCGTGTAGGTTAATTTTGGGGCCGTGGAGGTTAAGAGAGGCCATCGACCCATCTTGCCGAATTCTTGCGGACGAACGAACGTGCTAGTGATGGATCCAAGCTTTCGGGTCGAGCCAAAAGGCTAGAGCTTGCCGTGGTCCATGTTTAGTAACAAAAGTGAGTGTTCTGTCACAACTGGGCACCTTCCAGGCACCACTGGAGCACCCCGATCCAAGCCCAAAGTATTCGATTCGTAAGGCTTGGCTGCGGCCTTTGCCTTTCACTTTTCACGCTCGAAATGAGCTCATAACTTTTGCGTTTCTACCGGCGTTACCGATCACTTGTATCTTTTCAGTTTGTCCCTCAAGCTGCACCTTCACCAACAACGTGTACAACGTCTGCGCCTGCAATGACTGCAACACCTGCAACGCCTGCAATAACTGCAACGCCTACAATGACCTCAACGGCTGCGATTGCTGCAACGTCTACAATGGCTGCAACACCTGCAGCATGTGCAACTTCTGCGGGGGTCTGCTCCCCAGAGATTGCCAACCTTTAATGCAGGGTTCGTCAGCTCCACTTGCGGTCAATTTTTGCACGCAAATGCCTGATGTGCAAATCTTAAGACACCTATGATAGCCTGACAGCTGCTTTCTGCCATTTCAGCCGAAGCCTAATGTGCCAGTCCAGCCCTGTGAGCGTAACAGCTGTTGTTTTAGTTGTCCCCACCATGAGTGGGGTGGGCTTGGCCCGGCCCGGCTTGGCTCGAGGCCACATACTCTCGTTTGGTATGACGGGCTCAAGCTTGGGTCTGACAACCTCACCCTTAGTCACTGGTCGCCATCACCCAGAGCTCCGACTGGAAGTAAAAGCTAGGAAATCCATTTTGGTCTCCCAAGATGATCCCGTACTCGGTACCTCTCCCATCCGAGGAGGACCTGACGGTGCAAGAGATCCCAATGGGCACCGCGTATCTTCGGGCAGGGGCCATGCACCTGGGGAAAGTCTGTGAGGCGCAGAACAACGAATTCATCATGTGCAGGAACGAGCTCAACGACCCCAGGAAATGTCTGGACGAGGGCAAGGAGGTCACCTCCTGTGCCCTCGACTTCTTTCAAAAAGTGAGTGACAAAAAAATGTACTGTCGTTTGAGTATCCTTTAAGTATCGCGCCTCCCTACTTCTTCCAGGTCAAGGGGTCTTGCGCGGCTGAGTTCACTCGCTATGCTCTGTGCATAGAGAAGTCTTCAGACAACATGGCGTTCAAGCCATGCCGCAAGACCCAGGCCGCCTTCGATCTCTGCATGAAGGAGAAACTCGACGTAGAGAGACCACACTTTGGGTACCACTGCCTCATGAAGGTGCACCAGACTAATAGGTAAGACAACCAACCCGAAAATGTAAGTCACTCGGGGAATTGCGACCGGGTACGAAGAATCAGGCCGTAGCTATCGATACGAATCTTTTTGTTTTTCAGGCCGAAGGTAGAACCGGAGAGGCCCGCCTACATGGACGTGCCCGAGAAGAAGATCGAAGGTCTCCCTAACGACTTCCCCAAGGAGAAACAGTACTGGGGAAACTTTTACACCCCTTGGGGGATCTAGAACGATTAGAGACAAGAAATATCTCGTAGTCTTTAAGTGGTCATGTGACGTTAGTGAGTCTCACAAAATGCATACAGGTCAAGACAAGCATCCAGTCTCTTTGGGATCTTGATGGAGCATAGTGTACATGCTGAGTGCAACAGCCAAATTGGCCAGTTATAAGCACACTATTGTGCCGAGGAGTAAGAAAATCAAATATTTGATAAAAAAGAAGGGTCCAACTGACCTACACATACAGTAGACCCCGCTTGTAACACCACCCTTGGGCTGCGGCAATTCTGGTCTTATAAGCGATCTGGTGTTATAACCAGGTTTGCTGAAATAGCTCTATTTTCAGCCTTCAAATGTATTTATTGGGTGTTCCAAAGAACCTGTCAAGTGTAGACTACTTAAGGAATTGATCAAGGACAATTTCAACCTCCTTTTCGAACCTAAGAGCCTTAGAAAAGTCAAAGTCTTGGTTTGTAAGCCCCTCTTCAACACCACCATGGGGTCGTCCACGTTGATGATGTTGAACTCCATCCTGGCCACTTTTAGTCATGAACAT
>JAAUXU010033716.1_pt1 | contig 71167 bp, 88 predicted proteins | sample 7278151 | NCBI WGS metagenome assembly JAAUXU01 (sample SAMN14350113, study PRJNA611818) | marine sediment metagenome | isolation source: surface marine sediment (1.8m) | place: French Polynesia: Moorea | collected 2018-08
CTGCTCCCTGTCGACGTGGCGATACACTGGCCTTCCCGCGCGGTGGTCGTACAGAGCATATCGACCAAGTTGAGCCCCATGTTTGCTCAAAGTTGGTGGATGGGTGCTGTTGATGACAATTTCAGGACAAGGACAGGGCAAATCCAGAGGTTCCTCTTCAAATTCTTCGTTATGACCTTCTCCGCTATCAACTTCTTCCACCTTGGTTGAGTTGACATTGGCAGGCAAGACTATTTCCGTCTTATTTTGACTGCCATCGCCGCTTGTGGGACTGGTAGTTGGACTATATGGAGTCGTGTCTGTCCTTTTTTCCACAGCGGGCACCTGCGTTGTAGCCCCCGTAGTGGTGGAGGTTGTGACTGTCGCGAAAGGGAAGTATGTGGACTTGTTCACGTTGACCGTGGTAGGTAATGTTATGGTCGGCTGTGTTGTTGCTTCAACTGTACTATTGCCAGCTGTAGTTGACTGTCCGGTACCTTTTTCTTCATTCTCGTGCCCTTGATAGTCACTGCACTCCACCGTGAGGCTCTGGTCCACCTGCAGCTTGCCGCCTACCGAGTGCTTCCACTTACCCTTGAGTCTATACGGGCATGTTCCACGGTCAAAGTTGACAATCCCAACCCTGGAACCACCAAATTCCGCTCCAATCACCCAAGCGTTGCCCTCAGCAAAGTAGAGGAAGTCAAGGCCGCTTCTATGTTGGAATGCTGAGCGACCGTTCATTGTATCGTAGTAATAGTAGGCACCCATCTTGTCAGCCTGAGCCAGCGCTGATGCACCGAGACTTGAAACTGAGAGCTCCCGACAAGCGCAGTCGGGACTAGGAGACTCTTTGGGGTGGCACCTGCAACAAAGCCCCCCAGATGCAGTTGACGGCGATGATGAGGCAGTGACGGCATAAGAAGTTACATTCACCTGTGATATGCGTTTCCCTCGTGCCCTTCCTCACACTGGCAAACGCCCTGGCCCTTTTCCTCCACGCACTTTGCGTGGAACCCACACTTGGTCAGGCTGCAGGGCTCGGCGGGGCAAACCAACCTTGCTGTGTAGTCATAGACCCATTGCCACCCTGGCTGTTCAATATCCGCATACTCCCAGGTAGTGCGGAACAAGTATGGACAGTCATATGCAGCTCCAGGGTCTCCTTGGTTCTGTAGTCCGGCTTCACGAAGACCGACCTCATCTGATATGAGCCAGTTGCCATCTCTCTGCAATCCAGGTCATGATTTCTATATGTCCGTGCGTGCTCATGGACGTGCAGTGCGCGTACGAGAGAAATGACTCACGCTATAGAGATATTCCACGCCAGCGAAGTGTTGGTACACGGGACTCCCTCCGTAGTATCCATAAAGGAAGTACTCCCCATAACTGTTTTGATGCTTGGCCAAAGCAACCTCATTCTGCGAGGAGAAGATCAGTCTTTGGCACCCGCAAGCGACGTCCCCGCTGTCGGCGGGGTAGCAGCGATTGTATGGGTCACCGAAGAATCCACCCAGACACTCGCAATGGGTCGTGGTGCCATTATTGTTGGCATCCCCTACGCAGTGGGCCTGCTGCCCGCAGTGAGCTACCGAGCAGACGTCCTCGAGGCATACCACCTTGAGGCTGTCGTCGTAGACCAGTGCCTTGAGGTCGCCATCGGCGAAGCGCCAAGTGGACTTCATGCGATAGGGGCACAGGGAGTCACCCTGGTTTTCCAGGCGTACTACGTCCGTATTCAGGTGCTCGCCCACAGCCCAAAATCCCTTGAAGAGCAAATTTGAGTAGTTCCAGAGTCACTGCTGCCATACTTACGCAGCAGAAAGCTTCAAAAGCTTTTAGAATAGTCATTGAGTGTAAAGAGTTTGTCAGCTACCTGTGAGTGATCATTGTAGAACAAGTAGAATTCTCCAGAGTGATGCTGATAACTGGGCCTGCTGTTGACCTTGTCCGGCCTCCTTCTGTAAGTACCCAATAGGTTTGCGTGCTTCTCCGTCACATCAGGACGCGTTGAAACTACCTCCACAGAATCGCACTGACACTGGCCGTCATCGTGAATCACCTAGCGAAAAAGTTTGGCTCGTTATGCAGCTGCATGAACTGTACCAAGCAGAACTTGTCTGCGAGTGCAGTGCTGTGGTTGGTTTACTTACACTGTACGCTTTTACAACACCGAAGGGCAACACCAAAGTCGCCGTGGCTGACACCCACCAAAAAGCCAAGCGCATCCTCATGGTTTCACTTTCAGCTACCTTCTGATGATGTCGACGATGAATTAGGTCAACCACCTCTCCTCGTCTCTTGCAGGTTGCTGCTGCAAGGTGCTGCTAACTCTCCTGTCACTGCTGCTTCTGCTGCCGCCTCCACCACGACCGGCGCTCGGAGCCCTCCTCAGGGTGACGTCTCGCCGGCGACTGAATGCAACATCTTCCCGTCCGCCTCCTTCAAGATTAACACAAACTTCGCCACCCTGCGCTCCAGCAGATTCCCCAAAGAAAATGGATGTCCGAGTTTTCTGCGGCAGGACAAGCTGGCGGGGGTGTCGCCGACTTCCAGCTTGTTGCTCCGATCTCAAGGTGAAGGAGGCATCCAAGCCGTGTGGGCCATGGACGGCTGTGGGCAGTACCTGGTGCTGGGCTGCGCCAGGGGCAGGGTGGAAGTGTGGGGAGCCATCTCGGGCAAGTTGGAGGTAAGCGACCGTTTGGATGCTAGAAATACCAGGACAGAGTTGGTCCTGGTAGCTTCAAACTCGGATGTCATCGATTGCAATCTTAGTAGGGTGGGTCAGATCTTAGGAGGAATGAGATCTGATACTCTCAGTTGGGCGTAAGTCATCAAAGCAGGGAACAAGCTCACAAACTAGATACAGTTCAACTTGATGGAGCCACCACCATAGCGGACGAACATTCTGGAGGAAGTGACAAATATTTGCTCCATGATATCTCATAGCTCCAACGCATGCTGTGTAAAAAAAAGCAGCCAAATACCTTAACTCATTGGATCAAGAAGGAAAGATAATCTCTTTCCATGCATGACAACTTTCGGTCGGCCATAACGAGTCAAAAATTACATTTACTAATAAAATGAAGAGGAGAGTCAGCTCTACAAGACTTGTCAAGACCATATTCTCGATGCATGAACGATGAGGCTGGAAATTATCCTCAAGCCTTTAATGGTCACCTTGTACGTGAGTCAAAAACTTCCTTTGTAGTGCTGACATATTCTTTCGGACCCTATGTAATTGTGTTGTGACACTTTTTCATGACTCACCCTGTGTGTTACACTTTAATAAGAGTTCATTGTGGCATGTGCAGTTAGAGCGTTGGCATTTTCGTTGGTGAAGGCGATTTGCCAAAAGTGCCAAATAGCTTCCGCAGGCTGTGATTGGCTTATTCTGGTGGATGGAGATGATGTCCTGCGATATGACATTTCCTCCTTTGTTTTTACACCAACGTGACACAAAGGCTCAACCTAATTTCGGGCTGTGTCAATGTACTTGGACGACCTAGTATTGCAACAAGAAAAAAGTGAAACTAACTTCCTCTTTTTCAAGCAGAGCAGATTGTACCGTTGTGTATCGTGTTCCTATGATCCAACGCTATTTCTGTTATTTCTGTTCTTTTTCAGTTTGTTTACGACGATGGCTCCGGCGTCGGGGTGACCCACGTCAAGATCGTCGGCCCTAAGGTGGTCTTGGCTCGCCTGGTTGGCTATATCGAATTTTTCCAGTTGGAACAGAAACCGCTTAAGGAGAGAAAATCGTCGGAGAATCTGGACAGCGACGAAACCACTTCCAGAAGACGTGAGTATAACCGTGTGAGGAAAAGTTCAGGAGAGGAATGAATGGGATCTTTGTCTCCTATTCTGTAGACCACGTTCGCTGCTCCAGTGTCACTTCCAACGTCGAGTCCTTCGACCTCTTCTCCCCGTCTTCTTGCCCTTCCTCCTCCGCCGCCGCCGCCTCCGGTGATGTGAGTCTTCACTGGCTTCAGCAGGTGCGCTCGTCAACTTGGTTTGTGTTTTCGTTAGTGACTCCTTCAATATCATCAACTTCTACCAGGTTCGAGCTCATCAGCAGCCTGTGAACTGCCTGGAAAGTGGAGGCGGCCGCCTTATCACCGGCTCTCTCGACCACACACTCAGGGTCTTTCGAATGGAGGACCACCTGAACGTCTTTACCCTTCACGGCCACAGCGGGCCCATCACCACGGCTTTCATAGATCACTCAATTGCCAGCTGTGCTGGTTCTGGTTCTCAGGTGCCCTAGACTTGTATCAGTTGCATCGGGCATTTCTTGAACGTCTTTTCTGTACGACAGGATGGTATGATATGCGTGTGGGACCTGTTGACAGGTGCATGCCTTTACAGCATCCTGGGCCACGACGGGCCCGTCCTCGCCCTCACGTACTCGCCGTCCTACGTCATCAGTCTTGGCGCGGATGAGAAGATCTGCGTGTGGGAGAGGTTCCAGGGGCACCTGATCAATTCTCTGTCGCTGGTAAGACAGTTTGGCTGCCGGCCGGCAACAATCTCTTTCTCTTCATGTGTTGCTGCTCGTCTGCTGGACGTCATCACGGTTTTGTCCTTCGTTTCCAGACTGTTGAGCATCAGTGCAGCGACATCGCCATGCTGACGCACAACTTGCTGGTGACCTGCGCCAAAGATTTGCTCGTGGTTTGGGATGTCAGGCTGACCGAGCCGGTCAAGTTCATCCGCGTGGGCGACCAGTTCAGCGCGCAGCAAGTCAACGTGATGCGTCACATGGGCGACTCCATCGTGTGCAACTACGGCAGGAATCTCAGAATTGTCCACTTCCCCTTGCTCTCAGACAAGAAAGACTGAAACGAATGGCGTGATGGCCGGGGGAAGCATTCCAGCAATTTGCATTCATGCAATTTGCATTCAAGCAAATAGAGGGTTTTAAGTATACGTAAATATTAGGCTAGGGCCAACCGAAAAGGGGTCAATTTTGGACTTTGACTTAGAGCATTGGGGTTCCTCACCTAAGGTCAGATGATGAAGAAGTAGTCAAAGAGTTTTTCAAAAGCCAATCTTAAACTTGCCCCACGAGGTTCAAAATTTTGCTACACAGGGCAAGTACACAACTCATTACACTTTCAAAGCTTCAGGGCAAGCATTAGACCCCTACTTTTCCAATTTCAATGAACTGCAGAGCTTTCATGTGGCGTTTAAAATTTAACTCAACATGTCAACTTGACGCTTAAGATTGTTTGTTGGCCCAACATTCTTATGTAGTATGATTGCAAATCTTTAAGTGCTGTGGGGCGAAGCTAAAATAAATTTTTTTCATTTTCTTTCGCTACAAAGTCCTCAAACAACGCCGAGTCACAGATTTGTCAAGTCCACACAGAATCCCAATTTTCCGACAAGTTCAAAAAGGTACTTTCTTGGAAAGTCATAGTTTTGACCTAGGTTTTGGGGTTCTGGCCAAAATATCTACATTCCTTAAAAAAAAAGAAGGGGGCTATTGGCACTCTTAAGTCAAGGTTTTATGTTGTATTGCATGTAGTAAGTGAAGTGGACACTTCTTTGCTTTTTTCAGTCATAACCTTTGAATGGATTGAGCTACAGAAGTGGTTCACAACTCTATGGACGGCTAAGAAGGTCCTTCAAAACTGAACTGATATGCACTTTTGCATTAGGACCGCTCATTTGTTCATAATACAGACCAACGTTTGGGTATTAAACTCTACTACAGAAAATACCTTTGATCCCATCCTGAGAAAATCGGAGTGTTCCTACAGTAGAACATAGGTGCAAATCAGTTTGCTCTCAGAGGAGCTTCTTGGCCTTTCATGGAGGGGTAAATCATTTTTGTCAAGTCAAAAGTAATGGCTGACAAAAAAAAGTGTACACTACACTTTCTACACGCAATTCAATATAAAAACAAGTGGCAAAGTAAAACTTTTTTTAAGTCTTGCACCAGCTATAACGATGTATAACGCCAACTTTAAATCCCCAAAACTAAAATTGACATTTTCGAACTAGCCTAATATACATGTATATAATAGACTTTTTACAAGGTGATCCAAAAAGAGAGCAGTAGATTTTCAATAGCAAATTCAACATGGGAGGGTGAAGAGTGGCTCAAATTACACCTGAACGTGAGTCAAATATTGTTCTGCTTTCACAGCTTCAGGTAAGCACTGCCCTAACTCTCAATTTCACCATGAAGTGAAAAATGTATTTCGTAAAAAGAGCACAAGTAGAAAGATGAACTGAGGAAATCATTGTTGGCCAGATGTAGAGAAGAAAGCAAACTTTAGTGAAAGAACGCGACAAAGTCCGCTTGGTCCACGAAGATACTTCGCTATGCTCAACAGGTACGAGAGCCACGGGTGCCAGATGTTCGAGGTCGAGAGAACTGAATCGTTTGACGCATCCAAGTTCTCCACCTTCGCCCAACGCAATCGATATAGCTCTGCTGGCCCCTCAGGGCCGTGTCGAGCCCGGGCTCGGCTCGAGTGGGCTCGGCTCGAGTGGGCTCGGCTCGAGTGGGCTCGTTGTTCAAAACAAAAAAGCTCAGCTCAAGCTTGCAAATTCACACCTTTTTCACCAGTTCACTACTTGTGCTACGACGCTACTGTACTATTTATGTAGTGGGATTAAATATGCTTCAATTTGTCCTATTTTCAGCTTTAATTAAAGCATTCTGACTGTCTTGTCCCCAAGAATGTGAAATTTGTGAGGAGACCAAAACTTCTCGCACTCTTCCTGGATCACCCTGTACACATATACGCAAATTTGCACAGATTTTAGGTATCACAGATAGAGTGGAACTTCGATATAACTTATGCCAGCTGCTGGCCAACCCAGTTATTTGGCGATTTCACTGTCCGTCCCGAGTGTTTCAGTGCATACAGAAGTAAGCAGAACTATTGAATGTTTTAGATTGATGCGTTTTGAGCGAGTCATTGTCTAGAAAGCCGATCATGAAGATGTAGCAAGAGCTGTGATTCTTACCTGGTGGTGATGTTTATGTTTAATGTGTGCAAGTGTCATTATAGCTTCTGTTGTAACAGTTACTCTGCAGTTACATCATATGTGTACGAGCTGTGGGACACGTGTGTGACTACAACCAAAAGTTCTGTCGCATGGTCGACTTTGTCAAGATGGCTGTCAACAGCGAGTGGAGTAAGCTCAAAAGCTTCAACGAACAATGTGCAGTTTTGCCTCTCTATACAGTAGCGCGCAATAAATACCACTCAACAGGACGTTGCTTTCTGTTCCCCCAATCTCTGTGCTTTATGCGTGGTTCCTTTGTGCTTAGAGCATAATGGGTAAATAGGATTGGGCACTTAATTTACTTTATAAAGGACGAGTTGAAACAAACAAAAAAATGCGATTACATCACAAAAATAGTGTCTCTGCGCTTAACTAAACGGAATGCCTTGTGGGTCAAATGATAATCACAATGTTAAAAGGTTTAAATGCTGCCCCCCTCAACCTCACTTCACTGCATCTTCGTCGTCATCTGACTTGTCCAGAGATCCATTCTCACTGACTTGATCCTCCACACCTTCTACTAGGGCTTCAGTGACTTCTTGCTCCAGATTTTGACTGTCCCCTTCCTCCAACAGCGGCTTTCTCTTCCGTTTTTCGTTCATACACAGCTTCCATTCGAGATACTCTTGCTTGTACGCGAGGAGTGGGATCACAAGCACTGAGATGTCGTCTATGGTGGCGGGGCCGTCGGCGCGCTTCCACAGGCGGTCGACCAACTTGCCCCGGGCCGCCATGACAAGGTCCTGGGCAATTGTGATATGCTGGTACCTACAGCAAAAAGAGAGGTGTGCTTTCTCTATTGAGCTAAGAACAAACAGATGTTGCCTCAGATTTTTCAGGGCCGACGACATTTGCGTCGGCCTACGTCAGTAAGATCCCCATTGTCCTGATCACACTACTTCTGTCTCTTTAGAAAGAACTTACTTTTTCCGATCTTCATCAGCGTCCTCATAGGCCGTCAGCCCGGCCTGTACAATCTCTGCCACCCTCTCGTTGCTGACGACGTCCCAAAGGCCATCAGTGGCCATGACAAGGGTGTCAGCCTCGGAAACGTCGTCCCTGCCTGCCACGTCCAGAACCCTGACCTCTGGCTGGGCGGTCAAGAACGGCTTTATGGCCACATGGCCGTTCTGGGACTGTGCTCGGAGGTCGTGGTCGCCGAAGCCCCTGGTAACACCGATAGTGGCAAGTAACCTGAAATAGGACGAAACCGTACCTATGATAGCATCCTCTGTACCGTGACGATGAAGTACAACGTCTTCTAGTGGTCAACGTCAGATCTTGTGTCACCTGCTCCTTTTCCCCTCGCCATAGACGAGCGGGAACTTGAGATCGTCGTGCGTGATCTCCTTGTAGCTCCACCCGGTCATGTGCGCGTCGCGGTAAAGCATTCTCTTGCCCAGATCTTTCCTGAGCGGCCTGCGACAGTAGTCCAGGTGCGTGTACTCGTCGCCCAGCAGTCCGGGCTTCTGGAACCCAAGCTGTTGCAGTCTTTGGCGCTCGGAGACAGGCGTGAAATCGAAGGACATGGCGTAGGCGTCTCCCCGGCGCACCAGCACGGCGCGGGAGTCGCCGGCGTTGGCCACGTAGAGCTTTCCTGCCGACAAACTCACCAGTGAGGGCATTGACAGACTACAAATCGTCAACCAGCATTGCAGCAGCAATTTTTCTCCTTACCCAAGATAAAGAGCGCCACCAATACTGTGCAACCCCCCAGCATCTTGTATCTCCGCTTGTCCTCCCCTATCTGCCTGTCCATGTCTGTGAATGCTGCCTCCAGCGCCCCGATTATTAAACTGTCGGAAGAAATGTCTCTCGAGGGGAACCACATGGCCTGATCGATGCCGTTGCCGGAGGTCGACCCCGAGTATTCGTCCGGGACCAGGTGCTTCAGCACGGCCATCAGTCGCTTGTGTACTGCCTGGTGCAACTCGTTGGCCGCTGTGACGGCGCACCCGGACCCGGCGTGGCCGTCGAACGTGGCGAAGTAGACATAAGGCAGCTCAAAATCGTCAGCACTGTCGTCGAACTCCGAGTCGCTGGTGCGGAGGACGCCCCGGTGGAAGCTGGCCTGGTCCTCATTTCTCAGGCTCTTGCCTGCGTTGATCGCCTCAGCGTAGCCAGTGAACCAGGGAAGCACCCTGATGTCGCGTGGGACGATGATAGGACGAACCAGATGGTCGGCGGTGGCCTGTAAGCATCAAAATGACACCATCAATGACGACAATATTTGTTTTAGTCAAGATTCTCTTTTCACCTGTATCTCGTCGTCAGTGAAGAGCTGCAGGAAGATGGGACGCTGGTAGGGATACTTGACTCTCAAGCTGCCTCCGGACGTCGAGGGGGAGTCCCCTGTGAACGTAAGCCTCCGTCCCCCGCCGCCGGACTGATCGCTGCTTCCGTTAGCCTGGTGGTGCGATCCGCTGCTGCCGTTCTCCTCCAAGTTCCCGATAGCATTGTAGAGCGCGTTGCGGAACCGTCCAATCATGGCAGAGTGGACTGGCGTTCGGTGTGGACCTCACGAAGGGGACATTCTAAGGCGGTTTATTCGGGGTTCCTCGGCCAGGGTTGTCGTTGCCAGCAGCTTGCTCGCTCGCTCGCTCTCGGCTCCGCTGCCTTTCTTCGATCGCCTGCTCCTGCTTGAGCTTCTGCTTGTGCTTGTCGTCGTCACAGTTGTAGCCGCTCGGTCTGCTGGAGCCTGGCCTGGGGGCTTCACCGCGGCCCCGCCAAGTCGGCCCGTGCCCATTGACAAGTGGCACGAGGAGAACAAGCAGAGAAAGGCCGGATGCCACTGCTCGTTTTGTCGATATCTTTTTGAATGCGCGGTCTTTCCCGCATATAAAAAACCGGTGGAGACGAATAATTGAGTCGTCTCAGAAATACAGGGTGAGGCAGGAATAACTTCAAGGCCTCCAGGGCGTAGAACAGTGCCTAATTTTACAAACTTAGGAACCCGGCTTGCCCGGGAAATAGAATTAGCCTGAATAGCTGCAGTCCCCGACATTGCCCGGAAGGATTGAGGCGCTCACTCGTGTGGGATTTTAATCCTCTATGCACGTCAAAACCACTGGATGGATGTGGACCAAACTTGGCATGGAGCCGTCTATGTACCCAGAGAAGGCTGTAGGCAGGTCGAATCTGACCTCAGAGGTCACTTGAGGTCGCACCTTGAAGGAAACAGTGAAATTGCCATTTTCAGGCAGAAGGAGGCCTCAAATCAAAAAAGTTTATAAAAGTGAATTTGCTCAGCACTCCCAAAAATAAGTGATTGGATGAAGTCAGACTGGACCTCCTAGGTAATTCGAGGCCGCAAATCGAGGTACTTCAACCTTGACTTGACAAACGCAAAATCTTCAACCTGATAGAAAAGTGCCAGATGGCTCTAAATCTGGGATTGCTTTCACAATTGGAACTGTACTGGATCAACTGTTGCAGTGAGGATTGCAGTTGCATTTGGTGCTAAATGGGTACGATAGAGGTACACTTGGTGCCTTAATTTCAGCCAAACCAACCCGGGAAGCGCAGCTGAACAACTTTGGTACTTCCTACAAAACAACAGTCTGAGTACAAGTTCTCAGCAGTAAATATGGGTACTAGCAGGTAAATTTCCTGGCAGATAGAGGCAGTTTCATGCTTTGACAACATTTTCGTAGCAAGCTTACCCAGTTCATGTGGCTAGAGAGTTTCAAGACTTCTATGACACAAATATGTTCTGTCACTGTAAGTTTTAAAAAAGTACAGAACCGCATTAACCATTGACAAGGTAGTCGGACAGACGAAACGTCAATATTAGGACTTGCTAAAGAACAAGGTCTGGCTGTTCACTTACCAGAATTCAATGTGTCTATCTGGAATTCGCTGGAGATACAACATTGTCCTGTATGTTTCCAGATCAAGATCGTATGGATCTGGCTGAGGCAGGCCACGGTGGATGTCATTCTACATTCTTGGACATGATGCCACTGCAACATAGAGCCTTAACTGTCGTGCAGAGTTCGGTTTGTTCACCACGACGTTGCCGGACAAACTTTAACACCAGAGCCAAGATCGCGGAGCATCATCTCGCGAACAGTCCCGCACCTTCTTGGCCTCTCCTAGGTACGGTCTGTCGGCGGCCCCTTCAGCCATCCAGGGCTTCACCTTTGTCTTCAGGAGTCCAGAGGCACATTTGCTTTCACTTCTTCATTCTTCTTGGACAAAACTGTTGCTGCAAGTGATACCACAACACATGATAACTGTGTCGGGTGAGTGCGTGGCTGAGCCATCCTTGGGATCCAGTGTCAACCATCTGGTGGTTGACTCGCCTGTCCAGACACTTCACCTATAGTGAGGACATCTTATGTCTCTTGGAACTCATCAGCATCTTCTCCTTTTGGGTGTAGGTAACGAAATGGCCATGTCTCAGTTTGCAAGATTGGAACTTCAGGTGCTGTTTGGCAGCTCTGCCGATGGTCCTGGGGTCATCTTTCCAAGGTGTAGCCTTGACGAACCGCTTCACGCAGTCAAAATCCCAGGATTTCTCTTAGAGCCTATTCTGGCCTTGTAACTCCTGGCAGAAGTTCCAGTTACTGAGACAAGCTTAACGAAGTCGTGGACAGTTGACCTGGCGACCATGAGCAGCGTGAGGATGCCTGTTGTGATCAATTTATTCATGTAATCGATGATGTCATTCGTTTTGGCTTATCACACACCGGGTGAAAGAGGTGGTTACAGCTTGAACATTTTAAATCATAATCATTACAAACAAAGCCAACTTCCTTCAATACTGTCTGGCTCTTTGGAACAGTTGACCATTTACGCAACGTTAAAGCTAGTCCGACTTTTTCTGCCTGACCATGTAGAGTCTAAAGCGTCAGAGTCTGACTTGACCCCAGAAGAGGTGGAAATTTTGAACTGCTTGGCTCTGGCAGCATAATGTGGTGTGCGAATCTGGTTTGTGCAAACCTGAGAGTCAGACAATCAGCTGTGTGAAGCTGCTTCTGACTCACTCTGTCCTCTAGAACACGCATGGATTTCGTCCATACGTCAGTAGGAGGAAATTGTTGTTGCAGGGGTCGATACTCAGGATTTTGACGCACAATAAGACACCAATTGCAGATCCGCAACTGTTTCGCCCAAAGTGTCCTTTATTTCCTTTTCCTACAACTGCTTTTAGGTCAGGCGGCCCCCTTTTGGTTTTGAAGGTGTATTCCTGAAACAAAGTGGTCCTATGCGCAAAAGAATTGATTTCTCTTGCTATGTAGACAGTTCGTCCTCCGGTCCTCCTCAGTCCTTCTGTGTACCAGGATCTGCTGCACCCATGCTAGCACTGCTCGACCGACAGTGAAGCCACTGCCAACATATCTTTTGGCAGCCAAGTTGACGACGAGACTTTGGACGAATAGGGCAGATGCTGAAGTACTGGTGCAAGTCGTCTACGATGAAGACGACGATTGCTGCAGCTGCATCCTCAGGAGCTGTCTCGAGCTGGCGTTGCGGTGAGACTCGTTCCAACCTCACCCTCAGTGGGTTTCGTCCCGCAGTCGCAGCTGTGAAGCATAAAAAATGACCTCATCACTGATGACGACGTCATGGTCGCTTCAGATGCGACCATGTCTTCGTCATGGATGAGGCTCTCCTTGGCATTACCAATGATCCGCAGCATGGGATTTACGTGTACCAGTGTGCACTGAGGGAGTCCTCAGGAACCGCTTTTGGAGTGAGCTTGCTTGCCATGGCCTTGGCTGTGACTTCTCATCAGTGTGGAAAGTGCTGAAGCTCTGCTACCTTTCCATGCCCAAGCACTTGCCAGATCTAAACCTGCAACTATGATCTAGTGATTGCTTCCTGAGTTATCCTGGACTCGGGCATCTGCAGCCAGCCACCTGTCAACTCCATTTGGGCAACCTGCTGGGGATATAGCCTGTCGAGGGCAGAGAAAAGAGAGAAGAAGAACGCGCTTACGCCGATCGAAAGTAGGACGCAAAGTCCACAGCTGAATCAGCTGCCACTGAGCCCCAAATGGTGCCAAGCACTGTATGCGGGCCACTGGACACTGTATGTAGACTGGTCACGCTGGTCACCAATTGGGGCTTAGTGGCAGCTGACTCAGCTGTGGACTTTGCGTCCCACATTCGCAGGGCGAGGGTATAAAGGAAGCGCGTTCTTCTTCTCTCTTTTCTCTGGTCGAGGGAGCGGCCCCATCTCCTAGACTGAGCAATCAAGAGCCAAATCTCGCCAACGTAATAATACTTTATTCTTTCATCACATGTGTGACAAGATTTCAATTCCATCACAGGATTCGTCACGTTTATACATATTTGAGTTGAATAGTTCCAACATATGCAAATTTAACACAGCAATTCTCATCAAATTGCAATGTGCTACGAATTCTCACTAAGGCCTCCAGCATTGGCAAACCCATGGAGTTCCTCAGCTTATTTTTCAGAATACTGACCATGGAGAATACTCGTTCCACTGAGCCGTTACTAACAGGAATGGTCAGACAATCCGGTGCATACTGTGACAATTGTAAAAAGCCCTTATATTATTAATGTTCTTTTATTTCATCGTTGTTTCCTTTCTGCTCTGGGAGCCCCTGTGCCAGGGCCAGAAAGTGATGACCAAAATCACATTGAGACAAGGTTTTCTTCTGACCATGCCTGTCGTAAATACGACTTCTCCAGCTCTTGAAATTCAACTAGAGCTCATTGTTCAGGATCAATCTTTTCAGACTGAAACAAGCTTTTCAAACTCAGCAACAACTGGTGTGGCAAATGCCAAGTACAGATGATTTTGTGGATCCTTCATAGCAGGAGCAATGGTTCGAGCTTTGTACCTGGTATCAGCACGGCAGTTTGGCTCAACAGTATCAAAGTAGACACTCAGTTCATACCTAGTTAGTAGAATATTGTGCAAGACTTTGGAGCGTACCAACCAATGTGTAGCAGTCATCTTTTGAAAAGGTGTTGATGTTTGGCCATCCATTTGGTCTGGATTCATGACACGGAAGAGTGTCTTAAAGCCCTCTCTTCTTAGTGTACTTTGTGAGAACCATTTTGGCACTTCAGAAAGAAGGAAGCCAAGAGAAGGTCTCAAAGGCAACAAGTGCAAAGGAGTGGCAAGTGCATCTGGAGAGTGTGCAGTCAGGATTTTGATGCGGGACCAAAAGGAGTTGTGCTCTCCAACCATTGCTGATGCACCGTCACAACTAAGGCCAATACAGTTCAATAAGTCCATGTTCATCACTCACTGCAAGGTTATGTTGTACTGCCTCAAACACTTTCTGTCCAGTGACTTCTACAATTGGAGCCATGCCGAGCAAGGCTGTCGTTGTTGACATAGATTTGGTGCTGAAGTACTTGATGAGGACACTTAAAACCTTCGTGACTGAATGGTCAGTGGTCTCATCAACCAAGAGACAAAACTTCTGGCCACAAATGTCTTTCTTCAGTTCCTCCTTCATTGCAGCAGCAATGACATTCTTGTTCAGAAATCCACACTTCGTTCGATGCATCCTTATCTTACCCAAAGAGGCGTTGACTCCAAGAACAGATTACCAATTCTCCCAGATGATCCATTGTCTTAATGCTGCAGTGCATGAACACGAATGTAGCTAATTTGACCTCAGCCTCTTTGGTTGGATTGTCCTCTCCCTTTGGATTACTTGTGAAAGTCAGCTTTGTCTGGTTCTTGTTCACTTTTACTTGATGCTTTGATGAAGCATTGTGCAGTGTGATGTTCGTCAGGCGAGGAGCGAGGGTGTCTGAGCAAAGTTGGCAGTAGCATCTCCAGATGAGTATCTGGAGATTTGTCAAGCCAAGGAAATTGATCTTCCCATATTCCCATTTCTTTTTGATACTTTCTTCCGGAGTCGTAAGATGCCTTCCACTTCGACACGTTGAAATGATTTGTTGAGGAAATTGATTGGGCTGACACATAAGACCAGCGAGCAAGAATTCATTCTTGCACACTGACAGGATTCCCACAGAAAATCAGTGAAGATCCCATGTGCCTCATGTGATGTTGCCTTAAAGTTACTGGTACAAATGCCTTTATGCATATTCTTTCCTGTCCCACAATTATGTACCCTTTGATTCAATTGAGAGAGTCAGAATTTGCCAGTCATTCATTGGCGTCCGAATTTCCCCGGTGGTGTGACATTGACGTGTTCAAAGCCCCATATTTCCAAGATTTGGCAGTGAAAGCGCCAAGCCGCAAATTAGTCTGGGCAGTCTAGAAGACTGAAGACTGTGTTGCAAGCCTCCAAGAACATAACACCGCCCTCTCCCTCTGGCAAAGCTCGCTTGCTCTAAGGTGTCCACTAGGACTTAATCGGTGTTCTCTGGTTGGGATGCCGAATATCAGCTGTTGTCTGTTTTGTCTTTTTGGCACTTCGGACACTCTGGCAACTCCAGGGGTCTCTGCACCAGGCCACGATTGACAGATACTTCGGTTAAAAATGAGTGCTTCTTAACCCTCATGAGTATGAGAATTACAAGAAAATCTAGCCGGAATGTTTGTAAATGTCAAGCAACATTCGCCCCCAAACCCGGGGTTGTTCGCCCAAACCCCAACCAATTTTCCATGAAGGATGTTACACATGGTTTTGGGAATTCAATATTTAGTCAAGCGGGTTTGCCACCAATCACCTGTTCGCCAAATAAGCGGGTCGTGCTGTATTGGAGCGTGGAAGCCAAGAGGTCTTACGAGTTTCCTGGATATGCAGATATGCTGTTTTTAGAACATCCGTCCGGACCAATGTTTGCTTCCGTCTTCTAGAACAGGAATCTCCTCCAGCTGTGTGCGCACAAAGTCTGATGCCTTCCTCAGTCTTTCCTACCTTTGCTGCCTGAAATTCGTTGTGATGTGGCTGAAAAATTAGCCCTGAAATTGCTTTTAGTTATTAATTCTCGTGTAGAAAAGTGACAATCGTATTTAAAGGGATAAACTAAATGGTTGCCGCTGGCAGACAAATACCATAAAATAGCGAGACTTTTTTCTAAGGTCACGTGCGCGTCACGATGAACCTTTCACCGAAGCTAACTTGTCTGCGGCAGGTCATGAAATGTCAACGAATCTTTGCAGGGACTCCAACCCAAAAGGATGCCAAAGAACTGGTCCAGTACGACTACAGGGGAGGCGTGGTCGTTCGCCCATAGAAGATCCATCAAGTATCAACTCATTGGTCAGGGGAAGCCAGAGCAGGACACAAGTAGTCAGTATCTTCGATTGGTCAGGCACGCACGCACGCGCGCAGTTTTACTATGAATTGGTGAGGTACCATGCAGCTCCTGTGCCAGACGACACCCTTAACTTTGACTGCAGTTGTGAGGAGGCTGAACAAGCATACTTCCAGGCACCTGATGGAGCATTTAGGCACTGGCGCAGGTGCTGCCGAGGCCAAGAGAGGATTGACTTCATTGACCCCAGGATTGGGTTGGCAGTGCTGGTGACACAGTCCTCAACATAGTCCTACATGCATAATAATACCTTACGCACAGGTTGAGTCCGCACTCTCATACGAGGAAGTTCAACAGTCTTCATGCACCAACTGTACCTGAACGAATAGGGTTCCTGCACCAGTTGCACTTGGACCAAGCAACTGGCACTGGACAACAATGGGCATGACGAAAAGTGCCACGACGAGATGAAAGGAGATCTCTCGGCAGTGACTTTGCGCACGTTGCCTCAGTTCTGGGGTGGGATATTGACAACATTGCAGCGAGCAAATGTCGATTGGTTCGCTGCATGAATGCATATTTTCATACGTGTATAGAGCCTCGTAGACACACAAGCAAACAAAGGGAAAGAAAAACGAAGAAGAGAACAATCGAAACATTCGGTTGATATCAATATGCCGCGAGATTCTACACACTACGTACAGCGCCACACGCACGTGCAGCCGACATGTTTTCGTTAGCACCGTGTGATAAGACAACACTTGGGCGCGGTCTGCACCAGCAAAAACAGTAGCATCGCATACACCAAATATCCAGCTCAATAGGTAGACGCGCATCGGGAGACGCCCTATTACCACCATCCCAAAACTATGGGCATCAACGTTAAAATTATTGAAGAAACTAGTGAATTTTAACGTTGGTACTCTGGTCCGTCCACGTCAACAAGGATGTCACGTTATGGCTTTTTTCAGACTTGTTGCTCTTGCCGAAAGTCTTCTTTCACTGCTGCTCCAGGCGACATCCTCCTGCCCATAAGCTATTCTTTGACATCCTTCGCTACTTAATAGTAATTATAAGTGAAAATCTTTCTTTTGGAGTGAGAAGGTGGAACAAGACTTAAGGCCTAGGTGAACTTTGCTTCGGGCTGGTGGATGGGTGGGGGGCACACGATACGTTTTGCACTCTCGCTCTTCTCATCTATGTAAATACTAAAGCATTTTAGCCATGAATGGGCCTCCAGTGTAAACTCATGGACCTGAGAGGCACTCCAAAGTCCACAGTTCCGGAGAAGAAGGCCAATGCCTGTCCGTCAGGGGCGCTTTCGTCGAAATCCACGCTTTCCTCGGAGCGACGGTCTCCGTAAGGTCCGTAGGTCTTCCCCTTGGCCGTGTACAGCGTCAACCGGTTGATGTTGTAGGGCGACGCGCGGCCGGACACGCGAACGACGTAGTCACCTGCTCCCAGCCGGATGATCTCGCGCTTCACCTTGTCCTTCAGAATGGTGTGCACCCCGCCGTGCATGATGGAGCCCTCCGTCGAGTAGGACACCTTCATGGCCCACACGAAGCCCTGGTAGATCACCTCGATCGTCTCGGGGAAGCTGGCCACGTGAGCATCGGAGAAGAACTTGCCCTTGTCCGGGTAGCCGAAAGGTCCCACCTGGGTAGATGGGCCGCTGGGAATAACAACAGCCACAGGTGGCGCCACGTTGACAGTCGCTGTCTGAGGTGCCTTAGGGCGTGGCGGTGGAGGAGGAGGCGTGGCCAGTTGAGTGGTTTGAGGGAAGTTGGGAAAGTTGAGACTGAGTGGTTGCTGAGCCGCCGGGCGGCCCACGTTGGCACTGACTCCTTGAGGAGGAGAATTGGTGGTGGTCGTAATATCCTCCAGTTGGTTGAATCTGTGATGTGAAGGCACCAACTCCTCGTAGTAATCCTCGTAATATAGGTAGCTGTACTCATCGCTGCTCAATTCATAGTCGTAGTTGTTGTTAGTTACGTTCTTGTTGTTATTCTCTATCTTTTTTGGCTGTCTCTGAGTCACAGGGATCGGAGTGGTCGTCAGCAATGGAGGAACAGTTGTGGTTGGTGGAGGTGGAGGAGGTGAATTAGTTATTCTAAGGCCAGGCAGTGCCTGCTGCATCTTTTTCTGCTTCTGTTGATTTTTTGGTCTCTTTCTCCTTTGATTCAAGGGCTGCTGTGCTTGCTGAGTCTGCTGAGGCCGATGCTGCTCCTCTTGAGGTTGCTGAGGTCGGGACTGCTTTTTCTGATTCTGGCGTTGCAATTGGCGTTGGAGCTCCAACTGCTGCTGTTGCTGAAGCTGAAGTTGCTCTTGCAGCGCCAGTTGCCTTTGCTGTTGCAGTAGTTGTTGTTTGCGGATCCTTTCCTCACGCTTGCGCTGGCGCTCAAGTCGTTCTCGTTGCCTCTGATCTTGCTGCCTCTTTTTCTCTTGTTCTTTCTGATGCTGTAGCTTTTGCTCTTGCTCGTTAACATTTTGCTGCTGCTGCCGCTGTTGCTTGCGGTGTTGTTGCTGCTGTTGGTTGTGATTTTGCTGCTGCTGTTGCTTGCGAAGTTGTTGCTGCTGTTGTTGCTTGTGCTGCTGCTGCTGCTGCGGCGGCGGCGGCGGCGGCGGCCTTTTCTGTTGCTGCTGTTGTTGCTTTTGCGGCGGCGGCGACGGCCTTTGCTGTTGCGGCCGCTGCTGTGGGGGGTTATTCGCTTTGCCTTGTCTGTTGTCATTACCATCCTTTTGGCTGTTCCTCTGAACATCTTTAAATCCTGCAGCAGGCTGTGTGTTCACCACTGCTCCTACCTGGTTCTCTCCAAACCTGGAGGACACCCTTCTAACCTCTGGATATCTCTGAAGGAACTTCTCGATGGTGAAGGCCCTTGAAGACTTCTTCGTCGACGGAGGCGTTGGTTTCTTGGTCACTTGTGACGGAATGAATGTCTCAACGGTCCTCTGAGTGGTGGTGGCGGTATTCGTCGCAGGTCTGTTGTTGACTCTGTTGTTGTTGGCCCTGTTGTTGTTGCTGTTCGTGTTGATTTGTACTGTGGGCACCTTGGTCGCAGGCTTTGTGATGCCAGGAGATTGGCCTTGCGAAACTGGCGCTTGTCCCCGTGCTGGAGTCTTTGTGGCCTCCCCCTCCAGGATCTTTTGGAAGCCCGGGAAGTTGGAGAACTGCGCCCTCACAAACTCCCTAGGAGGATTCACCTTTTTGCTGCTAACTGATCCTCCTCGATTATTGTTACTGCCCCGTCTGGGATTTTGCCTTTTCTGACTTCGGTTATTGAGCACCACTGGAACTGCCTGGTTGTTAATGTTATTGGGCTTGGTGTTTTTGTTGTTATTTTTGTTACTGATGTGCCTTTTGGGTACATCCCCGCCACTATTGCTGTTTTGGGCATTGCCCACGAATGCTTTGGGCGTCCTGGTGGTGATGCCCTGTCCATCTCTCTCAAGCCCAAACAAGATTTCATTCCTGACCCTGAGCGGTGCCTTGAGCAAGTCCACCAATAACGCGTCAACATCGACTCCGGCGCAACTTTGACCTCTGAGCAGGTCCAGCCTACTCTGTATGGATCCGGCGCCAGGTATGGTGCCCACCTGTCTCGGGGGCCGCTGGACCGGAGACTGCGGACCCAAGGACACGGTCTCATAGTGAATGACGATGGTGTCGTTAGGGAAGACAGTGATGGGAGGCGCCAGATTCTTGCCCTGGCCGGACCTCACTGCCGAGAACGGGTTGGAGACAAGCTGAGGCTGCTGCCGGTTGACCTGGTTGACAAATGGCGCGCTCGTGGTCGAGGCCGGGATGACGACAGGTTTCCCCGAGAGCGATATGGGGTACCACCCGGGCTCCGGCACGACCTTGCCAGACTTGATCTGCCCCTGCTTGGCCGCAATCGTGTTCTTGGCGTGTGCACGCACGCTGGCCGCGACCCGCTGATTAGTCGAGAATGACGGCGGCGGTGCCTTCAACACCGGACGCGTCTGCGACTCCTGAGCTATGGGATTCTCAGCTGAAACAACAAGGAAGTGCTCATTACACCGCAAAGATTTATTAACAGAAAATATCATTACTACGAGCGCATGCGCATGTACTATATTGTTGACTTCGTAGTGCAGATGTGTTAATTAATGTTCATCTCATCAGTCATCGTCATCAGACATGACTTTTTTGCCGGCTAAAGACTCATTTATACTGAGTGCAGGTGCAGCAGCCACTTTTCAAGTCTAAGACCCTGCGGCCTTGACTTGAACAAGACACTCCTTGCATAAAAGCATCACCTTTCTTCTTCCTTTATCGCTTCATGCAGCGAGCATCAAGATGAGCATGTCCAACCTGCTCTTTAACAGGGTTTCCTGGTGCAAATAATGAATTCTCCAGCCAAGACAAACAAAAAACCTCTAGGCCCTTATCTGTTCTTAACTATCAGCCAGACAAAAACTTTCTATTGAATGTGCACCATAAGATTTTTTTTTTCGCCTGTGATCTATGCACGAGTGAGCTTAGTCTGCACTTTATATTATAACGTTTCCTGTGTTCAGGTGCAGTGTGCAATGATTGAGTCTTGTAGGAAAGAGGAACTTTGGAGAAATTCTGATCCCATCTTGAGAATGGGCATTTTGAGTAATTTTCCACCTCCTGGTCCGGCAAATAATTATTCTAAATTACTGCCATAAGTCTTGTACTTCCTTTATCATTAGTGTTTGATGATGAGGAAAAATTCATGACTTATTTGCCAGACTCCGCAGATAGAAACGGTCGTCGGCCTTGCTCGAATGCGTCATGCATTCCAGATTCGACCCATATTTGGCGCTGGCCTCAGGCCTCCGTTGAATTTCTCACCCGAGTATGGTTCCTCCAATACTTCCAAGAGGTCCTGGTAGAGATCGTAGTAATAGCCGTCATCTTCATAGTTATACTCGCTAGGAGCGGTACTAAAGGACTTAGGGAGAAGGTTAAGGAGGAGGAATATGGAGAGGGAGTGATGAGGATTCATCCTGGGTTGCTAACAGGAACAGGATGAAAGGGGGGGGGATGAGGAAGAGGGGGTAAGGAAGGGGGGGGGGTAAGGAGGTGTTGAGCAGTCAGCGAGCCACCCTCCTCATGTCATCATCAACGACGAAGGCAGCAGCATCCTTATCGCTATCTCCAGATGCAATCTCCTTAGTGGCTGCAAGAAAAAAAAACAACGGTAGAGAGAGAGAGAATTAAAGTCGTGCATTCCAGTCACGTGTGTTGAGACCACTGAAACCAGGAGTAGCAGATGGTCAAGGCCAAGGAGACCCCAGCCAAATGATCCCGCAGCTATAGTACGAAGTCGTCAAGACTGACGTCGTCGTCGTCGAGACCATTAACTGGAACCAAGTGTCTTTGAAAATGATGACTCCAATCAATTCATGCATTCGCGGCTGAAATCGCTTCTCCTCGCACCTGCTGAAGTCAAGTTTAGGTGCATGGACGTGAGTCATGGCTTCAGCGCATACCTATGCATCTCGGGGTACTTCTTCAAAGGGGTAACACGAAGGAGGTCACCGAGGGGGCCTTCCCTTCAATGACGGTGAAGTCGGGGTCACGGAGCTTCATAAATTAAAAGCAATTCCCTCCCCCTTGTGCCGTTGCACAATAAGCTGTTAAATGGGGAAAAAAGTAAAATGACTTTTTTCACATCTCTGATATGTGACGTGACTGCTGCTCCTTTCCTGGGAAAGACATTGTGGCATAAGGCTCGGGGTTATGAAACCCGACCAATTGAGTCGACCTGTTTTGGCACCAATTGGGCTGGTGAATTTTAAATCATGAAGAACAGTTGGGCTCCCTGGAAGATTCCTTGGCAGCCCCAATTTGGGATACAGTGGGACCTCTGCATAAGAATCAGCTTGCCACCGAATCTTTATGCAGGAAGAAAGAAATGGCTATGCTTCTGGAGAGGTTCCACTGTACGTGTCTGCTTACGGGAAATCCACCCAGCAACCTCACGTGAGAAATTGATCCTCATGCAAGGAAGGAGTTGGCAGTCATGCATGACTAACTGTCAACTGGAGTGCCAACTTGCCTATGGTCTTGCACTACGGTTCCTTGGCCTCAGTGACACATGAGATCTTTGTTTCTTCTTTTCCTGGCCGGAAATGACCCCGCATGTACACGGGATGACACGGGAGTCACGAGATCGGCCCTGACATGTCAGCAATCGACTGCAAGTCTGCTGTCCGAAAAATGAGTCACTTTGCACAGGCGTTTAGGCGTGCACGTCCTACAGGGTGGCGACCGTGAACCAAGCAGTGGTTCTGCGTCAGCCACCCCGTACTTGGAAGAGCAGCACCAAGGGTGTGCGCGACCACTTCCAAAGTCAAAAGTCATCGCGTTTGCATGCAATAGAGTGGAGAATTGCCATTTTTATGTCCGTGCGTGGGAAAAAGGGTTTTAACCCCCGACAGCCAAAGGAAAACGTCTGTTCTTTGCCCAGGACAAGAGCGTAAAATAGACGCTTTTGCAGTAAAAATATTATGCTTGGAGGTCCTCGCGGGAGGTGGAATCAAATGGAACAGAAGTTAACGTTTTCTCAAGTTCAGTTTTTTCTTCCGTGTAATCCTTAACCTAAAAACGTTCTTTTGCGGCTGCTCATGAAAAGACTGAGTAGATATATGAGTTCAGTGGAATCAGCTTGAAGGAGATGATTCTCATTTCCTTAGCGGGGAGAAAGACAGCCTATATTACATAGGAAAAATATGAGCAACTTTACATAATTGCACTTACAGAGAGGTCGTCCTTGTAAGTTAGGTGGTCATACATTTTAAGTGGTGACGGCAGCAATACAGCGAAACTTCTCTATAAGAAAGAGCTGGAGACTTGGAAAGGACATGAGCCAGTAGCCATCATAAAGCCTAGAAAACTACAACTTACAAAGATCTTTGCCCTACTCTTTAACTCGGAACTAATTCATTGGCCGGACCACAAGCTAACGTCCTATTGAGTATCGGTTTTTCCCCCTGTTCCATTTAAAAAACCGTGACAACGACGTGAGTCCCCCAAAAAACTCCTGGTGTGCAAGGTCTTCTGCGCGAGGTTGCGCAGCCACCCCGATCTCGATCCCTCGAGTACCAACGCCCAATATTAATTTTCCTGAGCTGACATTGAAGGAAAAGGTACTTTTTTCATCTTACGTCGGGTGCGAACAAGAAGACGCTGCCTTCTCCTCCCCCTCCTCCACCCTGGATGCCGTGATTACAGACGACCAAGCAAAGGTTAATGATACCATAGAGAAAAAGAAATTGCACGAATTGAAGAAAAGGAGACAGTGGACGCTGCCTAAGGCGTGCCAGCGCCTGCACAACACCGAGGCAGCCAAGGCCTGGCTGTTCTAGGGGGCGTCACTCACGGCCGCCAGCAGGGCCGACCATGGGAGGCTATTTGGGGCCGCACACAAGTAGGCATTAGTTGTAGACACTACATAGCGGCGGCCACATACACAGGATCGACACACGCAAAAGTCACCCATAAAAGGACGACACGCATATCAGAACTGTACACACACACACACACACACACACAAATGAGGAATGCACGTACACAAGAGCTACACAAACGTAGGATCTGCTCACATACAGACGCAACTCTACACACATAAGGACTGCACGCACGCAGGAACTGCACATGCCTTTGAGATCGAGACACACCAGAACTACATATGCTATGAGATCGAGGCACACCAGAACTACACATGCTATAAGATCTAGATACACCAGATCTATCCATGCATGAGAACTGCACACACAGGAGTTGCACTAGTAAACTCACCAGAAGTGCACACACCCATGAAATAAACTACACCTATGAAATAAACAGAGCTGAACTACGCATGCATAGTAATTTGAGACGTTTTAGAAAGTACACCTAAGACTTTAGTCCTTCCACTGAGCACTGTGGGAAGTGGCAGAAAAGGACCTGGGTCATCTGAAGGATCCAACAATGATTGTTTTTGATGCTGCTCTGATTATTCCAAGTCTCCCTCTGGTTTTCTTCAGGAAGAAGAAAAACCCTCGTGGGAGTGGAATCGAGGTCTTTCAGCCCCCTTCACTTCAAATGGAATCTTTACCAACTTTACCGCCAACGTTGCCTTGATACCAGCAAATTGAAGTCTTCCACGCGATTCACACCTTCTCTCTGTCTCTCTGCATAACTTAGACACTGCTACTTCACCACAGATTGGCCCCCGTCGACGTCAGCCAGGGGGGAGGACGGGGACTACAAGGTGCCATCTGGCGCCCTGACCAACTTCTTCTCTTGCATAACGACTGCGACGACGACGACGAAGACGACGACGACACTGGCGCGTACCTGATCTTGACTCCGTTTTTTCGCTGTCTCTCCGCGGGCTGACGCTTCTCGACTCCTCGACGTCGCAGCTGGAACTGACGCAGAAGAAGAAGAAGACGGCGGCCGCGCCGTCTCTAAGCAGATGGCGACGCCGCAGATGCGTACGGAGGTGAAGGAGGAAAGTACGCTGAAACTGCGTCAGACTCCCGCGTGCTTGCGTGCTCATAAGAGCGCGCACGTTGTTATTAGATGACACCTACTGGATGTACGTACTGTACGTATGCATGCCATGCTGAGGCAGAAAAAGAGCATGAGGCACCCTGTACGTGTTGCAGGACAATTGCAATCTGCCTTGAAATTAGTCAACCCTTTTTTGCCACCAGCAGCTGCAGCTGAGTGGGTCTTATCAAGACGTCGAAATGAGGCACAAAATTAAACTCTTTCTTTTTTTCCCGCCACAAAATGGCGTGGGGAACGAAATCAAAAAGTTGGGAAACGCCACGCGCCAAAAAGGGGGCAGCAGTTGAAAGTGGTCCACGCAAATGATGGAGAGAGGACGACACTTCAAAGTCGCGTGCGTCTCAAGACGACAGTGAAATATGAGGTTGAACTTTCACTTACTCGACTTTTTTCCTTTTTCCTCGCCTCCACTCACTCAGCCAGTCATTATTTCCCATCTGATGGCCGAAAGACTATTTCTCTACTCACTCCAGAGTTGAGTGGACGAGTCAAAAGCAGCATATTCATAACGAGACATCGGAAAGTGACGTCATCGAGACCGCGGGAGTCGCTGCATGAAGTCTAGCACAAACTACATCACTATCATATACATTTATATCGCTTCCAGACCGACTCATCGGAAACAATTGTGTCTGCTTCTTTGTAGCAACGAACATGTACACAGGGACCACGGAAGAAGCCTCATCAGTCTAAACTTCCTTCCTCTCCACCTTCCTAGCAGCGCATTACCGACCTACACGGCTTTTTTGCACACTCGTTTCCACCTACTTTTGGAGCGCAAAACTTTTCTTGCGTGGAAACTAAATACGTTAGCTCACCCTGTAATTTCCAATCCGAATAAGGCTTAATTGATATGAATAATGGTGGGAAGAGTCACGAGGCTCTTCCTTTTTCCTCTTTGCTCTGCGTGGACAGAAGTGTCGTGACCTCGGCATTTGTCCCGGGCTTCAGCGGGGTCACAACGCTGCACCCGCTGTTGTGACCACAACAGCCCAGTGGGGGCAGATTCTCCCCGGCCAGGGGGGCTGCAGCGAAAGAAATACGTGCGCAGCAGCACTGACGTCCAGTCCGACTCGGACGACGAGAACAGGGGCAAGGACGGGTGCGAGTGCCACGAGTACAGACAACAAGTGCTGCCACGCCTCGTTTCTCCGGCGGCGGGGCAGTCCACCATGGGCACGTACTTGGGGGTGGGGGTGGGGGGGACCGAGCCCAAGCAAGAAGCGGAACGCGGTACATAAATCTCCCTGCCAGACTTGCGCCTGGAGCAAGTGATACATCATGGTGGATGCGTTTCCTGTGTTCCCCGACCAGCCGTTGGGGGCTGCTCTTCGGGGACTGGAACAAGATGACTTCTTTGCACAGGAAGCCTCCGAGGAGAAGGATACGACTCCCGGGCTGACAGCCTTCTGACTGAGGGAATCATCGCTGTCCTCGTCGACAGCTATGACAAATCCCGCGTTCAGAGCGCTTACCTCACACGACCCTTGCCGCAATGTCGAAATACCCTGTACGAGCTGGTGACATGACAGGGCGCTTTGTTGCGGCGGCTTAGGCTGGCCAAGCCACTCACTCTCAGACTGTCTCAATGTTGTTAGGTTGTTGTCGTTAGGTGGATCTCAGCTGCCAGAGTCCCATGGGCTCCGACTCGTCCGAGGTCTCGTCCGAGGTCTCGCCCACGTGCAGATACGATTCTTGTTTGTTTTTCGACGCTTCTTCCTCGGCGTAACGTGGTAGAAGAGATTTAGCCCACTATTGTTTCCACCCACCGAGGAAGGTCTGCACGCACAAATGGCGCGTGACCCCTGCCTTTGACCCCCCCTGTCACCCCCTCGCCAGCAGCACCCACCAGTCCATGTCTATTCCTCCTTCCTCGTAGAGGATTTGTCATCGTCAAAGAATCTATTCTAGCAGTCCATGGCCTTTGGGGATGAGATCAAGGGATCGATTTCCCACTGGTCTCTGCGCATGCGCAGAGTCTGCTATTGTGTGCAACCCCCCCCCCCTTCCTGCATGATTGCTTCCGCCCATCAGTCACTCAGCAACGAAGTGTTCAGCCCTCCTCTCATCGCTCTCTCTCTCGTTGAAATCTCCGATGACACGACGAGATGCGATGCAAAAAAAAAGATGCAAAAGAGGGAGGTGACGGAGCGAAATTTCGCGCTTCCCGAAGCCTCCACCACACGTCTCATGCCTCATATTTCATTTTCTCACGTGGAAGAAGAGTAGTAAAAGGCTGACGCGTGCGTGCAGAGCTTGTATGTGTTGTGTTTGGTCGTCGTGTCGTGTATTCTGTGCTGTGTCCCGCCATTTTCCACCCAAGGAGGCTGTTTCCTAGGTCGTGGTCGTCGTAGCAGAGAAATGCACACACAGGATGCCCCAAAAATGCCATCACTTCCTATTTTGTTCCCTCTTTTCTTCCACCAAGCCGGAGAAACAGCTGTAGCGTGTACAGGGTGGGACAAAAGTTGCTCGACAACCAGATCTGCAAAGTCTCCACTCCTTCCACGGTGGGCCTGGGGACCATTTAGCAAAGCTTCCACTCCACCCTGTACGTGGCGCTTAAGGGCTATCACAAAGCCTCGTTTTTTCCTTCTTCTTGGCAATCTCGCCTTGGATGAGGCAGATTTTTTTTCGCCCAAGAACACTTCCGTAAGTGGATTTCCAGCTCTGTTGGTCTGGCGGAGTCTGAAAAACGTCGGCGCAGTTTGGCATTGATTCACCCAGACGGGCCCATTGGCATGCCCATGAAGCAGCATCCTCAAAGAGCATCGTTTTCACGCAATTGCTCGTTTACCACCCGGAAGAGTAGGCCCATGGGCCTGCCTGCCCCATAGTTGTTGCAATGACATTTTTGGCGTGCTGAATTGCAGAATTTATTTACTTTTTTTTGTCGCTGCCCAGCAGGTGATGGGGGTTAAGTTCAATTCCCCCCCCCCCTTCGCTTTCGAGACGTACGAGGATAATGCATGGGCGCTTAAGATGGCAGCACGACTTTAGAAGGAGAAGAGGAGATCAAATGAAGCTCAAAGGGTTTTTTTTCCCCTGACGAGGGGGTAATAACAAGACAGGAGTAAGAAGCGTTTCTGCCCATGTCATTGCTGAGCAGCTTTGGCAGCAACACAAAGTTGCACAAAGCTCGGAGGAATCTGGGCAAAAAATCTTCCTTCCCCCCCCCCTCCCCCAATTCATCTTCGCCTCCAGTTTGACTCACTTTTCCCCCGTTTTCACCCTTGGCTCGCCCGATATTTGCATTGCCAATGCCAGCGATGCCTTCCTCGTGTGCCCCTCAGGGATCTAATTACCAATCGATGATTAATGAAAGTCAGTCTATCTTTGCTCCTCCTCGGGCACGCAGCTCGACGGCAACAAAAACGCGGCCTCGGCTGCCACCTTCACTCGCTGGCGAACACATTGAAAAAAAGGGTTACGCAGTAAAGCAGACGAGTGCAAATGCGAGGGGAGGCAAATGACGGAGAAATCAATCACTTCTTCACGCTTTGATGCAACCGCGCTCACTCAACTTGCAGTGAAACTTGCATCTCTTTGGCAAGCAAATCCCCTTTTGCCATGGACCGAGTTGTTGTTGTTGTTGTTGCTGCTGCTGCTGCTGCTGTTGTTGTTCAAAGCGCTGTCTGCTTAAGGGTCGATGAAGCAGCAGCAGCTCCTTTTCTTGCAACAACAAAAGAGCCAAATTGCAAAGATAGAACGTTGTGCGTAAGACGCGCGCGCGCGTGCGTGCGCACGGGGGGGGGGGGATATCGAATCGGGGTGAAAATTGGCGGTCGTCTTAGACGCTTGCGATCTGATACTGCCGAGAGTAAAATGTTGCAATTAGCCATTATAGTAATGTTTTCGCTGAGACGTCCTTGCTTTGCAGGTGCTGGGACCCAACACACGGGAATGTTGAACTACGGTAACTGCGTGTGTGCTACTCATGAAGAGTGTGGCTCCAAACACACTTGAAGCATAAATATCTGGGAATGTCAAGAGTGTTTTTGGCCATGCGGTACAATATTGTGTAATTCGTATACTTAACTTTTCTGATTCACAGACATTCGGCTGTCCCGCTGTTCTACTTGTCTGATTCGCCAGCTTTGAATTTCTAGTGGTACCAGTGACCTTCCTCTTAAAGTTTTGTTCTGGACGTTTTTTGCAGAAAGTCAACGATGTCGTGGCAAAAATGCGAAGAGAAAGTGGCAAAAATGCAAAAGTTCTGCGAGGACAACATGCCAGACTTGAATGTGACCACCGTCCTGGCCGCCTGAGCTCGACCTGTGCCGATCCGGAGAGCCTCAGGTCCTCCGTCGCCCAGATGTTGGAGGAGGACATCAAACGTCCATGTTTCTGGGGTGGCATCGAGCATGTGACAGAGGTTGAATTACAGTGAGCACTGCTGTTCAAGTTTCAGTAGTACTTTCAGTGAATTTCACCAACAGAAGTGCTTGTGCTGTACTCGTACAGGTACATTATCAGTACACGGGTAAGGACACAGACTATGGACGTACTCGGACGCGTTAAGCGCGCGTTCAGCACATACACACCAAGTACATGCGCAGTGGGATGCATTTATAACATACAGCGCGTACATAGTGTGTAAGTCCGTTACCATCGAAATCTACATAGGAATAGCAAGATCAAAAAACGAACTTTTTCCAATATGTTTGACTGCATCCTAAGTATGTTGCCTGATGCCAAATGGACAAGACGAAGTCAAATGGTTTTTGAAGAACCCCCCCCCCCCAACCCTTTTTTGACATCCCTCTTCCACGATAGTTTCTACGTGTCTCAGTCCCACGTAACAGCTTTGGCAGGAATTACAACACAAGAGAGGATTCAACAGGTGATAATTTTTTCATTCCATTTGACTAGACTGGATTCTACTTAAGTCTGGCAACTAATAGAAAGAGGTTATTAAAGAAACTGGTCTGGCCTAATATGCGCACTTTTGGCCACGTAAGTGTGCGTACTCATGAAAGTTCTACTGTACAGTGCACAGTGACTTGTGCGACACCCGGTGAATGCACAAGACACCCTCGACAGCGCAGGAGGTTTTCAGTTCCAGGTTTCCATGGTGGCTTTTGTCTAGCCATGACACGAATGATGTAGACGAAGCTTCCAACTGTTGGCTTCGCTGCCAGAAGCACAGAAGTCGTTGGGAAATGAGCCCTAACACCCTGTGCATGTACTTGATGGGACACCCGGTGGGGCAGGGCCAGACGGCCTGCACTTCCCAGGACTGTCCTGTACCAGAATAATGAGTGCCTGCTTAAATCTACATCGTCGTTTTTGTCTCTCTCTTCCCACCTCCTCCACTTGGGTCGGAAATGGGCGCGCGTCGGGAGGATCCGCTCATGGTTTCCCGTCCATCCACGCGGAAGACCTCAACAGGGTGTGCAACGACAGGGTTGCCACCACGCTGGAGTGGAGCCCAGTGACCTCCTGCGGCAGAGAGAAGGACGACGCCTGAGTCACCGCACAGGTGGGTGATTGGAGCCAACCCTGCACCCGCAGTGGATCAGTCCGTCAATCAAGGCGTCGGGGAAGAGGAGGGAGGCAAAAATCTCCATTCGTACTGATTGGCAAGACTTTGCAGTTTCCGGGCTTGTCCTGTTCGTCGACGCCAAGAGCAGCGGCAGCAGCAGGGCCAGAGAGATTCAGCATATCCAGCTCGGCCTCTATACAAGTCTTTAACCAGAGAGGAAAAGGAGCCAGTCACGCGTCGTCGGCACCAACAACTCCGCCGCCGCCGCCTCCGTCTCTCAGGGCAACAACAGCGCAGACCAGGAATAGATGCACGCACACGTGTGCTTCGTCCACGTCTCTTCTTCTTCCCTTTTCCGTGACCATGAAGACCCCAAAAGTTTCTCAGCGCGCGCGTGAAAAGAAGAAAAAAAAAGTTCAAGGTCAATATTTCGAAAAAAAAAAAAAATCTTCTTCCCCCCCTAGCACTGATGGTGACGCCGTCAATGGCCTAACCGAGTCGGACGCGAAGAAATTCAGAGAAGATGCAGCATTTACAGAGAGATGCAGCTTAATCAACGCAGTTGACCTCGCTGCACGTACAGTCAGAGTGCAGAAGAGGCTCTGCGTTCACAGCGCAGTCAGTAGCAGTAGTAGTCAACTGTACGTGACGCACGTGCCAAGCAATCATTTGGCAGCTCTGTCCCTTGCAACACACACACACACACACACACCAGAACTACACACGCCAAAGAACTGCTGTACACACACCAGAGTATGCACATATGGTACATGAGAAATCTACCCGAAGATAAAAAGTACACAAAGAGTACACACATGCACTACACACAGATTTTGTCACGGCGACGGCACCAGTGGTCCTGTTCCAGTACAAGTCTATACAGGTGCACTTCTCACACATGCAAAAAATGATGATTTTATCGAGTGCATTTTAGGCCTTGTCGGGGGAAGCCAAATCTCCACCAGACTTTTTGTCTCACGCAACAACAGACTTATCAGTTCGAGGTCTGGTGGGAGATGCGTCGAGAAAAAAAATGAACATGACGATGATGAATCTGCTGCTAAAAAGTCTGTGGGAGAGGAAGCTTTGGTACTGCTACGCCAACTCGTCTGTCCGGCCGAGTTCCTCGCTGACCCTCGTAGTTAGAGACTGATCATCCCTGAAAAAAGAAAGAAAACCTTCTGGACCTAACGGGGCTCTTGTTATTCCCTCTCGTTTAGGAGGGATGCCACGAAATGCACGGTGACGACGAGTCAGACATTAGAGATGGTGGACGCATCTTGCTCTCAACGCGTTGTCTGAAGTCAGTGGCAAAGTCTTTGGCATTGATTTTTCTTCCTGGACGCTTTAGTCTTGGGTGAAGATTAGCATCGTAGGAAAATCCGGGTCCTATCAACGCCTTGTTCCTGGTGAAACCGGATTTAATTTAATCGATCAACTTCAAGTCGACCTTGTCTACAGGGTGCTCAAATGTTCCACAACGTCTGTTGTGCTCTATGAGAGTAAGACGAGAAGAGGAAGGGGAATGTTTGGCACACCTGAATAGACCTTTATACTACCTGCAACGTGTAGGAAAAGGTGGTGCTCAAGTCGCAATTTACAATAGCTCTAAAGTTCTTGGTCATAGCCTGATGAAATTTCGTCACGAGGCCACTTGTGCATTCACATACCTGACTGACCCATGTTGTGCCACACTCACCTGACACAAGTCTAGAAAACGACATCAACGCTGCTTAACGGTCGCAGTGACAGAGTTCATTCACTTTAGACTGTAAATGCTAGTAAGTTCTCCTCAAGCACTCGGACTGAAATGCATCTCACTGCGTTATTTGCACCCATCCAGAGCCTCTCTAGTCCGTCCTAGGGTTCCTCCACATCATAGCGAGTGGACGTGGGTACTTGGGACAGATTTAGGGTCTTGCTTGCCACATTTTGCTGAGCCACTCGGTGCATCCACCTTTTTAAAGAGCAAGTTTCTGTACCAACCTGGTCATTCTCTCCAGAGACCTGGACCGGGACAGACAGAACTTGATTTCTGCGCCAGATTTGCCTTCCTTGCCAAAAATGGATTCCGCGCTGAAAGTTGACGCCTCCGTGGATGAGAAAATAGCGAAAGAGAACCAGAAGAATGTGGGGGATCCGCCAAACACGGTGAGGGAAATGTTTGGATGATAACCGGGGGAAATTTCAAACTGAACTCTGCACTACTGAATGACAAGAAGAGGTGATAACTTTGGTACAGTTTCAATGCAGCAAAAGTGATCCTGGAGTTTGGTGATGTGCTTTGACCGATCCTTGGCACGGAGTTCGGCTCTGAGCTGAGTCAGAAAGACGAGACGATGAAGTCACAGAGCAAAGTTGGATTCGGTCGAATCCAGGCTGGCACATAGAAAGAAAACACCATCATTCTTAGTCTTCGTTCAATGAAACTACTTTGACAAGGGCTAACAAAAGAAGTGAGTGAAGATTTTATTTTTCACACACACGAACAAACTGATGGAAGGAAAGCTTTGGGGTCTTCTCACACTATTTGTCTTCTGGACCATCGTAGCCTTAGGAGTGAGAACGCACTGAGACGAAGACGTATGGCAGACACAGTGTACGGTACCTGGATGCATCGATAACACATAACACACAATGACACGTATTTGTCACTCTATGTAGTAGAAAGACATTTCTAATGACACCAGAACGTTGGTGACAACGACTGCTTGCAACTCTGTATCACAGGGAGGTATTGTTTTTTGGAGTCAGTTCCATCAAGTGGCAGCAATATAATGTCTCTTACTGAGAAACTTTTTTGCTCAAGTCACATGTGCTGTAGCTACTAATGATTTAATCATGATTTTTGACACGAAATGCATCTACTGCTCAGGTGACCAGCAAACCGCAAAGAGCCTTGTAAAGTTACGTGACAGCCTCGTTTCTTCCACCATTGGCTTGCCTTTGTCACCAGCCAAGAAGCCACAAATAACATCACAGTGAATGAATGATATGGGTAAATAAATATGGGACCTTTAGACCTCGGCTCGTATTTCACTTGACCCGGAATTGTGGCTGGCACTAACACCAGAAAATATGACATTTATTTATACCTGTGTTGCGCTCAAACATGTTTGTAGTCATGCTCGACTGCACAACAGCACTGTAACAGTGCACCGGTGGCCCCTGCACACAATGTTAGGTCTCGGGCGCGACCAAACGACAAGGTTATTATAAGTTATTATAAGTTGCTTTACACTTGCAGTCTCATCAGCCTGAGTTTTTCTTTTTTAGCCTAAGATGGGACAAGGAAACTACGTGACCACAGGCAGAGACCTCAGCCGCAACACCTGGCTCGTTTTCTCACCCAGCGAGCAGGACGGATCAGGAGTTCTTGCCAACATATTGTACATTTTTAAGGTGAGTAACAAAAAGCCAGGTACTTGGAAAAAATCTCCGTGTTCTGTTCTCAAGAAGAACACTACGTGTTGAACCCCAGAAAAGGGTTCCCGCTTCCAAATGCTCCTCAAAATGATGCAGTATCCTCGTCGTAGCTCTTGATGAGTATAGTAAACAGTGGACAACGCTTGCATGAGTCGAGGATGAAGAGACAACGCACAAATCACTTTACTGCCTACATTCTGAAGGACAAAGTCAATATGAGCAGGGTTAATCAGTCAAAACGTAAAGGAAAGAAAGTATATTTTCTCCCAAGTTCGATAAATGCATCTACAAATCTCTTGGGCCGTTGTGGGAAGACACCTTGTCAAGAGTGAGCAGTTCTAAATGCTTTCCACCACTGCTGCGCTGCTGGAGTACAGAGTACTGAGTGCTGAGTGCTGAGTGCTGAGTGCTGAGTGCTGAGTGCTGAGTGCTGAGTACTGAGTACAGAGTGCTGAGTACTGAGTACAGAGTGCTGAGTACTGAGTACAGACTGCGAGGAGGACAACAAAACAAACGATGAAATGAATTACGATTCAAAAACTGACTAAATTTGAGAGGAATTTGATGGGGAAGCTGCCAACTTTAGCAAATTGGTGCACACCAAGTCAACATGATGATTCAGGAAATTGAGTTTGTAACTCTCACGTTTGAAGTGAGCAAGCCTGCCTGAAGCAAGATCCTGCTCAAGTTGCATCATAACAATAAGTTGAGCTCAGTGAGGTGTAAAATTTGAATCTGCTGCCAACGTCGCCTTGATCAAAATTTGACCTCATATGAATTTGCTTCTTCTGTACAGTTGCCTAGAAGAACATGTCCGAAACGCACTGTTCAGCCTGCCTCCCCTCATTCTCTAGGCCCATTCTATCTTCTATGGTATCGATGAATCAAATGATGCTATGAGTCAAAGCGTCTCGTCCTAAGACGGCAAGCGTCGTCCACTGTAATAACATGCTTAGAGGGATGAATATTTCATCCCTGTGAAGGTGAGCTATAACACCAGTGCACGGTTCGGGGGAATAAGAGTGGTTCAAAACACCGAACTCGACCATCGCTGACTCCTGCATCAAGGCTGCCTCTGCTAAAACGTACAGTGGACGACGCTTAAGCAGACCCCTCTGGAGCACTCTGAGCAGCAAGGCTCTTCAGGCCCATTTAAGCGTAATGACCAAATGCAGGCCAGAAAATGGCTGGAAAGTAGCTCCTCTGCTTGGCCAGAGGCATTGAAAGGTGTGTCGTTTAAAAGCCATCTCTTTTTTGCAAAACCGAACTTTGACTGCGAATGCAGCTTGCAGAAAGTTTGCAGAGTTGAAATTGGTGAGGTTGCAAAGCAAAAAACGTCTTCAACTAGCTTTGTGTTCTGTATGTCATCATCACCACTTTTTCGGCACTCTCAAACATCGCACGTCAGTTTCATTGGCCCTTTGAATGGTCATGATTTACATTAAAGTAAAAAGACCCCAGAGTATTTGTTTGGTTCTGGTTCATTCGACCCATTCAAGTATCTGGCCCATCTATCCAGGGGCCCATTTAAGCATCGTCAGCAGCACTGAGTGCACAATACAGTGGGTCCGCAGTCACAGTCATAAGTCGGTAGCAACAGCAAAGCTGACTGACCCGAGGAATGAACACTATATTTTTATTAAACTGTCTTTTTTTTTACCTAATGAACAGAACCGTGTACAGTGCAACTACTGCTCTTCTCCCGAGAAATATGTACTGCTCTGTTCAAACGGATGAACGAGGGACTTCCCCCAGAATCACTGTCCGCAAACTCTGAACTCCCTCATTGTTGCATCACTTCTTTAGAACGTGTTATATCTGAGACGTAAAAGTGAGGGCTTTTGCTGCTGGCAATCAGCCCGCCAATCGTGCCTCAATATCGACTGTTAAGGTTTGCCTTAAACAGGAGTGACCATTGGACTCTGGTTTTTTTCCCTAACTCTCCTCTATACATGACTCTACAGCAAATAAAAGGGTTCTTCAGTAGTGGAGTCATTGTACTCAACTCTGTTAACGAACGCACCATTGTCGAAGAAAAGCATTTTGCAGACTCCCTGGAAGCAGCAGCGATGCAAAGCGAGTCGTCTCAAGATGCCAAAACTGCGTCATAAGTTGAAGAACTGGAACTGGATTGTGTCGATACCATCAGGGGTGGCTGCGACGCACAAACTTTGGTAGTTTGCACTATATTTAAGCCCTGAGGCTACCAGAACAAGAAATTTACGACTTTTGGCTGGGCTGCCAAGGAGAAGCCTTTCATTTTATCTTCCAGTGACCAACATTGCATTGGGGCAAGTACGAGACTGTGAAAAGTAGCATAACTCTGCTACATTGTTTGAACCGGTATATGAGCAAAACTTTACTCGTGTCATACTCCTCCGACTGGTTCTGTCTCGCCATTGTCGAACACGTTCCTGGACTCGTCTGTGACCTTGTCGCTGACCCTGGCCATGTCAGGCCTCGATGAATGCCACAAATCTTTAAGGAAAGTCCATTCTTGCTCACCTTATTTCAGCAACATGACGTCAACCTCCGTCACATCGAGTCCCGCTCCTCCAAGCGCAGCGAGGGTGACAAGTACGAGTTCATCATTGAGTGCGACTCAGAGAAGTGTGGAAACTTTCCCAGGGCGCTTGAGGAGATCAAGTCCAAGTCCACGTACTTCAATGTTGTCTCCAGGGAGTACAAGGACAACGAAGGTATGGACAAATAGGGGCTGGGGCCTCTAAGCACACAGTCTAGAGATGGAGTTTGGAGTTTCTATTAGCCCACACGGCCTTCTTCCTCAGGAATTAAGACGGTCATCAAGGCCCCAAAAGATCCCTTCCAATGAGTTGTTTTGTATTCATTTGAAGAAAAAAACATTTGTGTCAAAGATATCGAGGAACATGGATCAGGACACTTGACCCCATAACGTAGCCTCTCGAAGGGATCCGTCTCAATTTTGCGTTCAATAGAATGTGGCCTTTTGGCCTTCAAGACCAGATCTCATCTTGTCTACTTGACCATTTTGGGGGATCCTACACAACTTTACATCATCATGATGTAGTGCCATCCTTTTGCTTGGGACGGTAGCCATAGCCTCGAGCTTCGACGTGAATCATGTGGAAACAGTTATTATTGAAAAAAGTGTACGAACTTTCACATTTGCTCAGGATCCAAAGGGATCCTGATTTCTTGGACACCCTCGATTTTGACGTTGTCAACTGACATTCAAAATCTATCGTTTTTAATTCCTCTCCAAGTTTTTTTTTCTTTCAAATGCAAAAAGAACTTTCACTAAATGCAAGTTTTGTTCAAAGGATCCCATTTTGTTCGCATTGCAGACAGCATCCCGTGGTTTCCCATGACCATCAAGGATCTTGACAGGTTCGCCAACCAGATCCTCTCCTACGGAAGTGAGCTCGACAGTGACCACCCTGGCTTCAAAGACCCTGTCTACAGGAAGAGAAGGAAGGAGTTCGCCGACATCGCCTTCCACTACAGGCAGTATGTAATAAAACAATGACCTGTATGTGTGCTTGCCAAGATTGCCCACCCAGGTAGAACCTTTCTTTAGAACCCCATGACTTGGGCTCAAAAGCCCCAGCATCAGGCTAATATTCGGGGCATCAGGGTTGCTTGGATGGTCAAAAGTGGTAGTTTGAATTTTTATTCTCCCAACGAAGTGGTGAACAGATTCCGAGGGTCGAGTACACAGCCCTGGAAACGGCGACGTGGGGGGAGATCTACCGAAACCTGAAGAACTTGTTCAAGACCCACGCGTGTGCACAGTTCAACCACATCCTGCCTTTGCTAGAGCAGAACTGCGGATACTCGGAGAAGCAAATCCCACAACTCCAGGACATTTCGGACTTCCTCAAGGGTGAGTCCGATATATAGAGAGAGTAGTCTCACAATGCTTTACGAAATTCTCTCAACTAGGCACTACGGGCTTCACCCTGCGCCCGGTGGCCGGGCTGCTTTCTTCCAGGGATTTTTTGGCCGGATTGGCCTTCCGTGTCTTCCACGCCACGCAGTACATCAGGTAGACCTCGCCAGACTTGTCCAGTTCCCTTGGCTACGTGCATTAATGATCCCATCTCTCACCCACCAGGCACTCTTCTCGTCCCATGTATACACCTGAGCCCGACGTCTGCCACGAGCTCATTGGCCACGTCCCGCTCTTTGCTGACGCAGCCTTTGCAGAGTTCTCTCAGGAGATTGGACTGGCTTCCCTGGGGGCCAGCGACGAGTGCATCGAGAAGTTGGCCACGGTATGCGTGTGTGTTCAAGCGTGATATACTTTGAATGGTGGTAAAACCTTGGGCAATGACAACAGCAACAATTATTCAGTAAATAGCTGAGTTCCTGCACGAGCAAAAAAACCCCATCCCTTTACTTGCAGTAACTTATATTGCCTTTGAATAAGACCATTGAACACGGTAATGCCTTTTAGTGCTACTGGTTCACTGTGGAGTTCGGACTCTGCCGCCAGGAAGGTGAGTTGAAGGCCTACGGTGCCGGGCTCCTGTCGTCCTACGGAGAGTTGGAATACTGCCTCAGCGACGAGCCCAAGGTCCTCCCCTTCGACCCCGAGGTCACTGGGTCTACCAAGTACCCGATCACCTCCTTCCAACCGATCTACTTTGTCACAGAGAGCTTTGAGGAGGCACAGCAAAAGCTCATGTAAGTTTTAGCAGATCATTTCGGGCGAATTTGGATGAAACGGCTCCTAAGAGCACCAGATGTTGCAGATTTTGCAAATGCAGACGCATTTTTCTGTCTTCTCAGGCACTTCTCAGCTTCGATCCCGCGTCCATTCACTGCTCGCTATGATGCATACACGCAAAGCATCGAGTTGCTCGACACGAAGGTCCAGATCTTGAAGAACATGAGGCAAATCAACAGGGAGCTCAAGACTCTCACAGGTGCTCTACACAGACTCTAAGGGCAGCAACGACAAAAAGCACATTCTTCAGTGTTTTTCTTCTGCACATATAAGCAAATGAACCAGAATATATTAGCACTAGCTTGCATTACGACATGATGTGAATAAAGGGATTTTCTACCTTCATTCACTGTTCTGTACCGTACGCGTAGTACTCAGCAATGCTTGAGGAATGGTTGCAATGACCACCATCACCCGCCTTTTAGGGCATGATATAGCATCAATATTTTTGCATAGCTTAATAGTCATTATAGTCGTCACCTTCAACGAGGACTTCAAAGTGCAATTGATTAAGACCATCTGCTCGACCAACTGCCGCTGGCTTCTTGGCCGGGACTCCATAGACCATCCCGAGGCCTAAACTTGAAGTCTCCCCAAAAGATCCCGACGTCGTCAGAGATCTCTCTTTGTTCATCTTATTGGAGGTGCTGGCTCTCATCACCCTGCGCTTCACCTGCGTGACCAGGATGCCTGCGAGGAACAGCACGGCTGTTCCCAGTGGAATCAGCACGGCAACGGCCAACCAGATGCGCTGTTCGGACAAGCAGTCGCCCACAGACACACGGCCAATGCCAAACTCTTCCTCCCAGTCCTTCTGGAGCTCCTTATCCTCCAAATCAGTCCTGACAAAGATTCTCTATTACCTCACGGCACAACCTTTTATACTATTTGCTTTTTGGGGGCATAATGAAAGGAGGGACTAAAATTGAGATTACTATTAGAACTACCAAAGAGTTTAGTTCTAGTTGGTATAAATGGTACCTGAGTAGGTCGTCGGTGTATGAGCAGAATATGTCAGTGTCCACGGTGGTTGCGAAGGTGACACAACCTCGGTCCACTTCGGAGGTCATGAAGCAACGTTCTCGACACGACCTCGCCAATGAGTAGTGAAACTGGCATGTGACACCTGCAGTCGTGGCGTAGTTCGAGGCCAAAGCTTCAATCCTCATCTTCAGATTTGCCAGATCATTGTTCACGAATTCATCCTCATTCACTCGCAACAGGTAAAGGTCTACAGCATTTGTCATGTCTATAGGCTGAGCTGTCGTGGTCGTGGGCTGCTCTGTGCTCGTCACGCTGTCCCCTGATGAGGAATGGATGTCAAAATTGATCTACATATGAGTTGCATTACAACAACTCTTGCAGTACTTCAACAGTCTCTGCAGAACGAATGGATCATGGATATGCAACTACGTAAATATCGTATTGAACATACTAATGGGTTGATATACTACGGGCCTCTTACCCACACTGTAGTCTACGTCGACGCTGGTGCCACTGAAGTCCATGAGCGAGTTCTGAGTGACGACATCCAAGGAGGACATTCCGTTCTCAGTGTCCAGGGCCAATTTCAACTTGGCGATGCTCTGAGATCGGCCAGAGAGCACCAACTTCCGCCCGTTGGTGCTGGAGAGGCTGACAAAGCCAGCGGACGGAAGCTTAAGATTCCAATGGACGTCCAACAGGTGCAGCCTCCTGTTGGAGAAAGTCAGAGCTTTTTGTGCGTTTCAAGGTTGATCATACGTATGAGGATGGACGTAGTAACAATCATTTTCTATGACCAAAATGTGCCAACAGCCAAAGAAGTGAGCTATGGTAAAATGATACGGGACAGGAAGTCATCGCCTAAAATTCTGGTCCTACTAGGGGATAATTTACTTGTAGCCCTGTAGGTTGTAGTGATACAGGCCATTAGCTGCGAGGTCGATGTCGGTCAGGCTGATGGTGCCATTTTCCATGGGCAGGTCCCCACCGATCCCATCAACCCTTGGGATCTCAGTGACAGCGACATTGAGATTCCAGGACCCGTCACCTTGAAACACCACCCAGTTGCCTCTAGTCGCCAAGGTAACACTGGTGTCATCGAAGGGTTCACTGTTGAAGGTGACCAAGACACCCTGGGCATCGCTGATGATCAGGTTGACCTCAGCACTGTCGGCAAATAGTCGCGAAGACAAGTCTACGAAACAAAGAAACGGACGAGTTTGCCTGAGATCATTATTAGACAGACGTGGCACCCACCAATTTTGAGGAAGCTGTCTGGGCAAACCTCCAGTCTGACGTTACCCTGGTCAATGATGTATTGCCCGGTGAAGTCGTCTGTGAAGTTGCAGTCCTCGGCCTTGCTGAGGTCTGTCCAAATGGCCACCGCAGTTAAGAAGAAAAATGCAGAAAACATCTTTTCAGTTTCCCCACTAGGATCTGACGTTTTGCATCATTTTTCAGCTGCTGCCGCCAATGTTTGCTTACTCCCCTACGGGATTCTTGCTGCTTTATCTACGGCCTGCTTAATCTCTGATCTTTTATTGTGCCTTGTTATTAACTCCCCTGAGCTGTTCTAGTTCAAAGGTCGTTGAAGAAGCGTTGCCTTGAAGCTGTCCGATCAAGGACTCCAATACAGGATCTCTTTTGTAAGGACCGATTGTAAGGACTTTCCAAAGGTTGGTCCATATTATGATTTCGTGTATTGCCTTACGTACAGTCTGGGTCGTGAAAGGTCGACGTTGTAGAGCGAAGGTGCGAAGGAAAGGTGGTCCGGCCAGGAGGGAGGGTTACGTATGGACTACATTAGTTTAGTGTCAGATGAATGTTGAATCTTATCCTGGAACCCAAAAATATCTCATTTCTTTCATCCCATTTATTGCCATGGTTAACATCTGCAGAGCCCACGAAAGAGTCCTCCAATATTTCTTTACCAAGCACCAGAATGTGGAATAAATCTCAGACTCTCCGCTCAAAATTCTCCTTTCGGACACTGGGGTTGTCGGCCTCCACACCGCCCAACGAATCTAACACGATATGGTACGGCTCACCAACACTCGTATTTATATGCGAGTTATAGGGTTATATATGGTTCTTTCAGCATACACCAGAACAATGCATGATGCTTGCTTGTACTTTTACAGGTCGATGTTGATGTCGGTATCAGGGAAGAGCGGATCAGCTTCGGAGGTGGCCGAGATGTGGTCCGAGGAGGCGTGAAAAGTCTGCGACGAGGTCAAAAGGATGGAAGATCCCTAGGAATACGACGTACGAAGTTATTAAGTTGTCCTAGACCGTGTAGAACGCACAAGTTGAACCTCGATGATGCAACCACGCATACAAAACTCACTCTTCTGCCATGAGACGGATATTGTGCACAGCGGCCGCCCCTTTACCTCTTGTGGAACACAGACGAGGAAGTCGTTCAATGCTCCTTCTTCCAGAAGCACGCACACTTCACCAGAATCTGTACACAGCAGGGGGGTACTCACATCCTAAGACACTTCACTTCTAAATACTGCAGTCCGGCCTATATTTATTGAGACCCTTTTCCTGCCAAGGGGCGCGTATCACAGACAATACTGATGGAATGCTTGACCACTAGGAAGTTGCAGAGTCAATGGAGGACTTGGATCCACGATCCTGTGAAGAGCTCAGGAGGAGTTGAGTCGTGAGTAGCACAGATCAAAATCCCGAAATTATGATTTCTTCAACAGTTTTAGCAGTATGATGTGGTGGTCAAAACCGCGGTCTTAGCCTTGCTGAACATCCGCGTGGTCATTGCGGACAAAATCTTTCTTGCTACACACATGTACGAAACATACGCAATATGAAGTATACAATAGTGGATGACGTGACCATGTGCGGCCCCCCAATGGCTGGACGAGTACAACTCTTCGCCGGAGTGCGGCCCGCATGTTACAAAGTGTCGCCAATGCAGAGGTCTGCAGGGCCTGATCTCGGACCATGGAGAACTTTCGCCAGGGCCGGGAAGGAGGAAATGTTCCTAACCTAAGGACCTCGTATTATGGAGATACCGGGAAACTCATCATCGTACTGCCTCACTCGTATCGTACCCTAGGTTGTTCGTCACGGCTGTGGGGGAACTTCTCATCCTCATCCAGCGCGATCACAGCCGCTTCGCTGGTGCGAGAGATCGTCCATGACGAAAACAGGAAGATTTTGCATTTGGAGAACGCAAAACTATGACAACGATGCCACAGCACAGCCGTGCGATGGAGTCTCATGCGGAAGGCAATAGAAGTACAGTAAACTGTATTTACAATAACTTGCTAATTTCTGCGTCATTTACTGATGATGGTGATGAATTATGATACACTGTCCTTATTTACATGAAACACGCACACACACGGGAGGGCCATAACTCGTTTATATATGTGACATACTGTATATAGAAGTGCTTACGTTCCTTCTTCGTTTAGCACTATACTGTATTAATGGATGCCTTTGTCTAAGAGCACACAAATTTAGACAGTTAAATGACGTAGTCCAGTTCGTATCTGGCGTAGGTGTTCTTTGCGTCATTGGATATCCTGGGGTAGGCCGCTACCAGAGCGTCCTGTGCGCCAATGTACAAGGTGTTGTAGATTTTCCAGTAGACGTCACGGACCTTCCGGGCGGGATGGAACAGACCCTGAACAAAGACATAGAAAGATAGACTCAACAGAGGCTCAACAGAAATGACGGTCAAAACGGCGATGACTCACCTGGACCACGTAGGTGAGCACTTTTATCGGTCCCAGTGATACTCTCATCCCGTCGACGGCATCCATGAACGCCTGAACGAGATGCGGCGATGTCTCAAACACGTTGGGCCACACAAAGTTCATGAGGTGCGTGAGTGCATCTTCGCAGCCGAACCCGTACACTCCCAGGGACATGTGCTTGATGGCGGCGCACGCAGTCTGTCGGTGGACCAAATCACTGAAATCACAAAGAAATTTTGCATAACATTGTTATCACGGCTGAAGAGAGCTCTTCACAAACACTGGGCGAACTAACCGATCCATGAGCGCATCCTCCAGCAGCGGTGTCACAGCGTAGATGTAGTCCTTGCCCATCTCACCGATGTACTCGAACAGGAAAGAGAGCGACTTCAGGACGCCGTTCTGCACGTTCAACTCGGGCACGCGATACTCGTTCATCAGGCCAGGGAGAACTGTGAATGGTGAGCACGTCTCCGCTACGATGGCGATGGCCACAGTCGTGCACACTCTGAAAAGGTGACATCACGTGTTTTTCGCCAACGAAAAAAGGAGTCAACTCTGACGCTCACCTGTTCTGCCTCTCCTGCACCTTGAGGTTGTTGAGGAGTGTAGCGAGGACATCATGCGGCCCAATAGCTTTGGCTATGTAGCCGAAAGTGTTGACGGCGGCGCGCCTGATGGCTTTCTTGTGCGCCTTCAACAGTTCCAGAAGCTCGAAGCAGATCCTCATCCACTCACGAGCGGACACGTATTCGGGGCCGCGGTCAGCAATGCGACCAACCAAATCAATGCAGTTCTCTTGCACCTGGAAGCAATGGGATCAAGACGTCTCGACACGATTGGATGGTGATGATTGTGCTTCACTAACCTTCTCGTGTCTGTTCTTTAAGATGGGTGTCAGCCTGGGCAGCAGATCCTTGATGGGCGGTGTCATCTTCGTCATGCCGATCACGTTAACGATGGCCTAAAAAGAAAGAAGTGGTCTACAAATTTGAAACAAGTGACGCCACGAGCTCGTACCTTTAGAGCGCCCAGGATTGATCCCAGCACCTCGGGGTATTCTTCTCCCAAGTATTCGTACAGTACGACTCCCAAGTGACCCATCAGCTTCTCTTCTTGGCAAGTCTTCATCATCACTGCGATACGAGAAATGAGGTCGGCAGCTTGTTGCCTGACCTGAAAGGTATAACCATGATTAGAGTTTTATGACGTTGGCAACTAATGACATTCTTGTCCTACCTTTGCAGACTTGTTGTTGAGCCTCCAGAGGATTGTTCCGCAAATCTGCGGCAGATACGGCTTGACTCGCTTGCCCAGCGCATTCACGATGGTGCCGAAGCCGTTCAGCATGACGACATCCTGGGAAGAAAATGAAAAATGTCGTGCGTTCAGTTATGTCGTCAAGCAAGAATTCACCCCTACTCACCTCAGTGGTCTGCTCTTGAAAAGCATAGAGAATTCCATCAATGAGCTGCTCTTCCAGCCTAGAGTCTATGTCAGCGGCACCTAGACCGCCGAGGATCTTCTCGATGGATTCCATGACCATCTTTCGGTACTGCTCGTTTTCGTCTTTCAGGTCATCCACCAGTCGGTTTATGATCTCTGAAGCGCCTACGCGGTTGGCGATTTCTACTGTGGTGTCGACAAGCTGGCGGTAGTTGCGGCGGTCCAGTGCCATTCGGTGGTTCCAAAAGTGCTTAAAGAAGTGCGGTAGGATCTCGTCCTTGATGTACTGAGCCTCCACACCGTCAGTCGAGCAACACTGCTTCACCACCTACCGAAAAAAAGACCCATGGAATACCTCGTCACACGGCCCGACCATCGGTAATCTTACCTTCAATACGATCTTCTTCATCTCCTCGTCCGGTGACTGGAACTCTCTGATAAGAATGAGCATCACTTCTCTGGTGTAATAATTGGCGTATTCTGCGTCCATCAACGGAATAAGGTAGCCAATGGCCTTGAGGAAGGCCGCCAAGCCCTTCCCACGATGCGTCCTGATGCCTTTCCAAAGCGGCTTCAACACGGAGTCGAACGACTCGATTCCATAAGGTGTGGCAGCCTCGGCCAACGCTGCCAGGGCCAAAGCAGTGATAGTGCGAACCTGCGAACAAAAAGTGATTATTATCAGATCAGCTCCGTGCCAACGTGTTTGAAGAGTCGAGAGCCTCACCTTCTGCTGCTCATCCACCAGCCCGTGCTCGATAATGTCTACCAGTGATCTGAGGTGGGGAAGGATTGCGCAGCCCATGAGGATGGCGATTTGTTGCACGATCTTGATGCCGGTATGTCGTGCCTGCCAGCTCTTCTTGCTCTTGCACACAGCCTTCAAGAACGGCAGGAGCGACGGAATGCCTAGCGAAGAGGCCACGACAGCAAAGGCGCGCGCTGTTGTGTTGCGTACGTACTCGTCGATATTGTCGATGTCCGGTCGCATAGTACTAATCATGGTGGCGAGCCCTGCCGCCTTGGCCAGATTAGAAATGATTTCACGCCCTTCGACGCGTGCATAGTAGTCCTCGTCGATGAGAAGAGGCTCAATGACGACCAGGATCTTGTGAACGTAGGGTCGGACGAGATCATCCAACTTGTACAGGACCCTGTCGATAACTTTCACCAAGAGATGTCGCTCTTGATCCTCTAGAGTAGGGGACATCAGAAGCGGCAGGATCTATTTCGGAAAACTTACAAGTTAGAGTAAGAACAGTGACAAAGTTGCCTGAAACCTACCTGATTGAATAACGGCCCAGCTCCAAACTCTCTGGCCTTGTCCGTGATCCTTCTTAGGGCAGATTTCCTCATCGGCGGAGTTCCATTCTTAATCTTAAGCAAAAGCTTCATAATCTCTCTTTCCCTGGCTTCTTCCGCACTTAGTGCGTCTTCGTCAACGTCCACTAGCAGCTTATCGAAGTATTGAGCGTCCTCGGGCTTCAAGAACGGCAAGTTGGCCCCCTTCGGTTGGCTGTCATTTAGCTTTCCTGACCGATCGCCACCAGGGGTGTCTGGCTGCATGTAGAATCCAGTGGGTGTTTGACCCATCATAGGTGTAGGCGTAGCCGTTAGCTTTCGAGCGGGAGTGCGGATAGGTACATATCCAGCTGGAGGAGGAAGTACTTTATATCCCGGCGGTAACATAGCGTCAAGCTCTTCGTCCGAGAGAGGCCGGTTCCTGTCGTCGATCTCGCGCTCCCAGCGATAGGCCTGCAATTGCTCAGGCGTCATCTGTAACAGCTGAGCAGGCGAAGGTGTGGCCATGCCCATGGCCTTCTGTCCCATGGGAGTGGTCGCAGAAGGTGTCATCATGGAAGGCGTGTGTCCGCTGCTGGGAGTGATCGGTGTCATACCTCCAGCACCGGCTCCTGCAGGAGTCATTGCAACTGGGGTCGCCGATGGAGTGGCGCCACCGCCTCCAGGTGTCGGTGTAGCCGACGCGAGAGGAGTTGCACTCGGAGTCTCATCCCAGCGGGAGCGACGTTTGCTGGCGCTCGGAGTCGGTGTCTCAGATATGATTTTGTCGCCACCGCCGCCGGCACCGCCACTGGCTGCAGTCCTGTCTGTTCGCGGGGTCTCTGCCCAGCCTGCGCCGTGTCCGGGTGTCTCGCGTTCAGTGCGCGGCGTCTCGTCCCAGCGATTGCGCCGACCGCCGGGAGTAGCAGCTCCAGGAGTGGCGGCTCCGGCAGGCAAATCGCTGCGCCCTGGGGTCGCATGAGCTGGTGTTGGGTCCCACATTCGCGCCGCCACCCCTGGTGTCACTCCAGGAGTCTCCGAGCCAGGGTCTCTTCTTCCTGGCGTTGCGTCCCACTGGTTGAGGCGCGCCGGGGTGGTTGACGCTTCGGGTTTCTTTACTGTTTTGGACGGTGTCTCTTCAGCAGTCACATCCCAACGGCCCCTGCGTTTTGGGGCAGTACGAGGGCCGGGACCACTGGCTCCGTTGCTGGCGTTTGCGTCCACAACTTTGAGAGTTCCCTCTTTGGCCTTTTCCTTCATCTGCTTGTTGAGATCCGCTTCCTTGGCCTTGAGCTGCTGCTCGCGCATGATGTCAGCAAAGCCCCTGGATCCCACATCTGGAGTCGCCCCTCCATTTGCGAAGAAGTCGATCCGGGCAGGAGAAATCTGCAGACGAAGTATCGGACATGAAAACGACATGCTCGAAGTTATGGCGGAAGTACAGCGTTACCTGCGCCTGTCTCCTTTTCGCTCGATACTCATCTTCTCTGTCAGCGATTCTTGCTCTCCTGTGAGCCTCGAACGGGTCGACGTCGTCGTCACCTCCGCTACGGGTCTCCGCCAAGAAGGCCTTGGGTGCGGTGTACGAGGAGCGTTTGTTCGCGCTGGATCCGAGCAGCGGTGTTTCATCCTCCTAGGAGACGGGCAGAGGTTAGCACCACACCAGAGAGCGAATAATTCTTTGACCACACTCTTACCTCCGCATCGTCGGCTACCGCGACCGACGTATGATAGCCCTCGAACTTGCTCTTTTCGCCCGAATAGAACTCTGTGTCGTAAACTCCAACATCAGTCAGCCCTACCCGGCCGCCCTTCTTGCCGCCGGCCTCTCCGTTTTCGCCCTCCTCACCGTCCGGGCCACTCTCGGCGAGGTTTTGGCGCTTGACGCGGATCGCCAAGATCTCATTCTCGAACTCTGTGCGGAGAAACGAAAAGCAGACATGGATCAGGAGGGAATCAAAAGGCGTGGAAGTGGCGTAATTTCTGGTAGTTAGTGGGCTATTTAGTTGCTGCATCTTGCAACAGATTCATCTTATTGCTTGTGTTAAGGCGTAAAAGTTAGCGTCGAACGTTGACGACGGCAAGAAGTACACCTTCGTCACTTGATATGTTTACTACATAAAGTGCTGTAACGTGGCTCCAACGTTAGCCACTATACATACGCGGGGACAATCGCGTCGGTGTATCAATCACCCGTTGGGTCTCACTTTGCTCACCTTCTTTGGTCTTGGGTGGTTCCGACATCTCCGCTGAGGTCTCCGCGTTCTCGGGGTCGACGGTCTGACCGTAATGGACGTCGGAGAACAAGTTATTCAATCCGGTCAAATGAAATGGACACGGACCGGACTCTTTTCCCACTCTCTCGGCTGCTCCGCTCTCGGCTCTGCCGAGCGCTGCTGCTAGACCCCAGTAGAGGGCAGCGCAGACGCGTGCACCAGCAGCCACAGGGCGGCGGGCTGGGCCGGCGTTACCAGTCGTCACTATAGGGAGGTCTCAGGTCTGCTCTCTCACCCATGTGCTAGTGCCAGGTCCGCGGCTCACACCAACAGCGTTACCACACAGTAAGCGGGGGACGTGACCAACGCGTCCTCAGCGGTCGTGTTTTACGCGCTGTAGAGCAGGATCAAGACGTTTCAGTTGTCGTGTAAACCATTTAATCTCGAGATTGTGGGACATGTTTGTACGTACAAAAGATCGTCGCATTCTACTATGTCAGACTATTCATCAAGATCCACTGAAAAAGTCACCTCCTCCGCTTCCAGGGTCCTCAGATTCAACAAGACTAGCGACCGAGTCACCGAGAACCTGGGCACGCTGAGCAAAGTTATCTTAACTCCCTTGTCCTCGTAGAAGCCTTGCTCGAACTTGCGCTGGTTGCCTGCAAACAGGACATGGGGGCAACCTTCGTCCAAAATGAAAGGGTCTCTGTCTTTGAAAGGAAAACATCTTAAGGTGTCCGGAGCTGTCGGTGCTAGATGAGACCAGCGGATCAGGCACTTCATGGCCTCAATAGGGCTCTCTAAGAGGGAGTTCCGCAGGACGTCGTCCGTGTTCTGCCCGTCGGTACCGAGGATGCGAGTTCCATCGGTGTCGAATGAGTATGGGTTTGTGACGGTACGGAAGGTAGGATAGGCGGTGGCGCGAGGAAATAGACAGGGATGAAGCGGTTGTTGCGGTAGCACCTGCAAGAAAAAGTGCATGATTTAGTTCCTTCATTTCCAAAGTGCTGTGTGCCCTGTACCTGGTTCGCGGGGTCAAACTCTCCCGGCATGATATCTACCTCAAGTCCAGCTGCAAGCTGAACCAACAGATCGTCGAGCAAAGCCACAGCTTCCACGGACCCGGCCACACGATCCTTGGTAAGGTACTTTGCCTGACTTAGGTGGGACCGGTCCTTCGTCGCCTCTGCCAGACTGTTGCCTGCCACCACAACCCTCTCGATGTTGGCCACCCACTTGACCTCGTCCACGTCTCCAGCCTCACCGAGCAGCCAGTCCAAGGCCAACTGGAAAGGACCAAGCGCATCCGAGCTCTTTGACGCTAGCTCGAGCCCGGATATAAAGGCAATGAATCGGTCTTGCTGGGGTAGAGGTCGCTCGACCTGCATAGGCGGCCTGGGGAAGAAAACCTTCTCGACGAAGAACTTGCCCGACTCGCGCTCGGATCCGAGGAAAGCGCACACCACGCCCGTGACGATTGAGCCGACGTCAAAGTTGGAGCCGCGGAGCTTGATTCTCTGCAGGTCGTCTTCGAACACGGCGTCATCGTCATCGCTGACATACTTGTCCCTCTTCGGAGGCGGAGGGAGACCGTTGTCCTCGGCCAACTCTTTCAAGATGTCGGGCTTCAACGCCTAAGAATAAAAACGGCTTACTAAGAGCTACCAGTCTTCCCCCGGTGGCTTCGTCACTGGCTTCAGTTAATCCTGGAACAACGATACCCAAAACTTGGAAGGCTTCGATACCTGGTTCTTGAAGACTGTTCCCACCAGAATGACTTCGCGCCCCTTCTCCACCTTGTCGAGCTCCGACAGCGCCAAGATGGGGCGGTCACTGCTAGACTGGCCACAAGCATCACGGACACGTGGGGCAAGGACTTCGAGACGGCGGCGGTAGACGTGCCAGTACTGTCGTCGGAAGTCCCGCCCACCTGTCTGCCTGAAAAAACCCGACTCCTGGTAGTTCTCGGGTCTGATCCGAGGGAACTTGACCTCGGTGCGCAGCGGCGCGTCCGCAGCGGTCGAGCACGTGTCCAATGGCGCGCGCATCAGGGCGCCGACGGCCGTGGAAGACATGAAGTAATAGATCCCGCCAAAAAAGTCGTTTGTTTTTATTCCTTCTCTTCTACCGCTCCTGGATTCGCCTGCCTGAACTTGACGAAGTTGCCCTTGCTCCCTCGAATGGCTTAAGTGACCAGATGAATTTTGCCGACGTTCACCAGCAGTGTAGGAGGGAGAGCTGCCGTCAACTACCAGGTCTCGGCTCTTCACCCCACACCAGAGGGACAAGGGGGGAAGGAAGCAAGCGAGCGAGCCGGCAGCCATGGAGCGGGCGGAGTTGGTGTGATGCCCGGCCCAGCCCGGCCCGGCCATAGCACAGCCTCGAGCAGGCACAAGCTGGCAAGCAGCGGCAGACAGGCTCAGTGCGGCGCACTGCACTTTCGATCAGTGATGTCCGTGAGCCGGAATTTCGCCGGTCGGTTCGGCGGCGGCCGGGATGTGGCGGACTCGAGCCCGCTGGGCCCGCGGGCTTCTGGGTAGATTTTCGACTTTCCTCAGGGTTGGCCTGGAGCCAACTTGGACTGGTACGCGCTCGTCACCACGGTCGTCGTCGTCGCCACCGCTGTCTACCGTCTCCAACCCCCTTATCCTGAGATTTAAAATCTGGGTCAACCATTCACTTAGATAATAAAGCGATAGTATAGCAATGTTTGAGTCTTATGCACGCTAAGAGTTGTAAGTGATTATCATCACAATCATCTTTAAACAGGCCTTGACAGTCACCGTGCTGATGGTCGTGAATCTCCTCATCTTTTCGTTGCTCGGACGGCAAATCAGGCTGTGCGAGCCCGCTTGTGTTCGCTTCGGCCCGAGAACATCACTACATTCGATGGAAGTTGATGGCTGCGGAGCCGAAGCAAGAAAGGGACGCGCTCCTCCAGCGACGCCTACGTTACAAAGAGCCACATCGCCGACCGCAAGATCTTCTCGGCGGGCCCAACCGCTTCCAATCCGTCGGGTTGTCGGGCCGAGGTAATGTCTAAGGCCGAAGGACCGCCGAACACTCAGCCTACCATGGCCACGGGTCCGCCGGCCGGCACGCCAACGCCACCACCGCAATCGGCCGGTCCACCTCCTCCAGGTCCCCACCCTCCATCTGGTTCATCAGTAGGCGATCCGAACCAGCCACCACCGCCATCTCATGGGCCGATGATGGGGCCCACGGGACCCATGGGGCCCCCTGCTCCTCCTCGATCGCCGTCGACCGGCCTATCGCCGGCTTCGTCTCCAAGTCCTCAGCAAGGTCCCGGAGTGCCACCGCCAGGGCAGATGGCAATGGGAGGAAACAGGCCTGCTGGACCACCGATGATGCAGCCTCAGGTGAGACCTTTTATTCACTAGTATCTGGTCTCACTCTCGTATGTTCGTACATTCTATTACTTTTCAGAGTGAGCTGCAAAAGCTGCAGAACTCCATCAACCAGATGGAGGAGCGCGGTATGCAGGGCGATCCGAGGTACACTCAAGCCAAGCATCTGCAGTCAATGATGACGAGAGGGGGAGACAAACCGCCGGGGCAAGTATTCCAGAACCCGCAGATGCTGCAGCTCAGGGCTCAAATCATGGCATACCGCTATTTGGCTCGCAACCACCCTCTTCCACCACAAATAGTCATGGCCGTGCAAGGAAGAAAGCCGGAGGGTGCTGCAGCCGGCCCGCCACCGACAGGCTCGGGTCCTGCACCCACGCAAAGACCACCAGGAGCACCTGGTGGGCCTCCCCCGCCCTCGCCACAGCAACCAAGGCCTCCGATACCTCCCCAGCAGCAACAGCCAGGTGGACAACACCAATATCAACAACAGCCGCAGCAGCCACCCCCTCCACCTGGGTCCAAGATGAGTCGTGTAACACCCGTGTCAAAGCCTGCTGGCTTAGATCCAATCACGTTGCTGCAAGAGCGAGAGAACCGTCTGGCGTCGCGCGTGGCGCACAGAATCGACGAGCTGTCGAACCTCCCTGTGAACATGGCCGGTGACGTTCGGATGAAGGCAGAGATCGAGCTGCGATCCCTGCGCCTTCTCAACTTCCAACGCCAGTTGCGAGCAGAAGTGGTCGCATGCACTCGCAGAGACACTACCCTGGAGACCGCCATCAATGTGAAGGCCTACAAACGCACCAAGCGTCAGGGACTGCGAGAGGCCAGGGCAACGGAGAAACTGGAGAAACAGTTGCGCTTGGAAGCGGAGCGCAAGCGCAGACAGAAACACCAGGAGTACTTGAACGCGGTTTTGGCTCACGGACGCGAGTTCATGAACTTCCACAAGAACAATCGTCAAGTGCGCGTACCGAAGCTGAACAAGGCCGTGCTGATGTGGCACGCCAATCACGAGCGCGAGCAAAAGAAAGAACAAGAACGTATCGAAAAAGAGCGTCTGCGGAGGCTGATGGCAGAGGACGAGGAAGGCTATCGCAAGCTGATCGATCAAAAGAAGGACAAGCGCTTGGCCTTCCTTCTGTCTCAGACCGATGAGTACATTAACCAGTTGACCGACATGGTGAAGCAGCACAAGAAAGAGACCAAAAAGAAGCAGAAAGAGTTAAGGAAGAAGCAGAAGCAGGAAGAGATGGCTGGAATGTTGGATGAGAGCTCTCAAATGTCGGATGTCCGTATCCATGTGAAGGAGGTTTCCACAGGAAAGATTTTGCGGGGCGAAGACGCTCCACTCGCTTCAGAACTGGAGGCGTGGCTCGAGAAGAATCCCGGCTATGAGGAAGCGCCTAGAGATGAAGATTCCGAAGAAGACTCAGATGAGGAACTGACCAAAGGCGACGATCCCAAGTGTATGGAGGACGTCATCGAAAAGGCCAAGAAGGAGGCTCAGCAAGAGGAGGACATCGAAGGAGCTAAAGAGGACTACTACAGCATCGCTCATACCATTTCAGAGGAAATCACGGAGCAGTCCACCATCCTCATAGGTGGCCGTCTAAAGGAGTACCAGGTCAAGGGGTAGGTACTTCGTTATAATGAAAGCTAAGTTCAAGTGAGCAAAACTTTTCTACTTATTGCTTCAGGTTAGAGTGGTTGGTGTCTCTGTACAACAACAGCCTAAATGGCATTCTGGCCGACGAGATGGGCTTGGGTAAGACTATTCAAACGATCGGGCTGATCACTTACCTTATGGAAAAGAAGAAAAACATGGGCCCATATTTGATCATCGTGCCCCTTTCTACTCTATCCAACTGGGTGATGGAGTTTGAGAAGTGGGCACCGTCGGTCACCGTGGTGCCCTACAAGGGTTCACCACAAGCCAGGCGCTCCACTCAGTCGCAGATGAGGGCCTCAAAGTTTAATGTCCTCGTCACCACCTATGAATACATTATCAAGGACAAGGCCGTTCTGTCCAAGGTAAGCCTTGACGGAATGTGAAGTCAGCAAATTATCTTATTACCGTGACGTCTTATACAGATCCGCTGGAAGTATATGATCATCGACGAGGGCCATCGCATGAAGAACCATCACTGCAAGTTGACGCAGATCCTCAACACATACTACACGTCCAGCAACCGCTTATTGTTGACTGGGACTCCTCTGCAAAATAAACTGCCGGAGCTTTGGGCCCTGCTCAATTTCTTACTACCGTCCATCTTTAAGGCGTGCAACACTTTCGAGCAATGGTTCAACGCACCGTTTGCCATCACAGGCGAAAAGGTGGAGCTTAACGAGGAGGAAACGATTCTTATCATTCGTCGTTTGCATAAGGTAAACGCATCTGGTAGATGGAAGGGGCAGTGTATGATTCCCATTACCGATGGATCTCTGTTTCAGGTCCTGCGTCCCTTCCTTTTGAGACGACTAAAGAAGGATGTGGAATCTCAGCTTCCAGACAAGGTGGAATACATCATCAAGTGCGAGATGTCCGGGCTGCAGAGAGCACTTTACTCGTAAGAGCTTTTCTTTCTACTGTAGCAATTGTACGCCTGAGATTGAGTTGTTTGATTGGTCTCAGGAGCATGCAGGAGAAGGGCGTGATGAAGACCGAGGCCACTGGCAAGTCAAGCGGCAAAGGCGGTGCCAAGGCTCTGATGAACACCATCATGCAGCTGCGCAAGCTCTGCAATCACCCTTTCATGTTCCAACACATCGAGGAGGCGGTGGCCAAGCATATCGGCTGCCCCACGGACATTGTCACCGGTCCAGACATCTACAGAGCATCCGGCAAATTCGAACTGATTGACAGGTAATAGGAGAAAGAAACGCCTTGCCTGAACACGGAGTATGAGACCTGCATTACGTTGCGTTAGGATTCTGCCCAAACTGAAAGTGACTGGACATCGGGTGCTCATGTTCTGCCAGATGACTCAGTGCATGACCATCATCGAGGACTACTTCAACTTCAAAGGCTACAAATTCCTTCGCTTGGACGGCATGACTAAGAGCGACGAGCGTGCAGAGATGCTGAAGATTTTCAACGACAAGGGGTCCGAATACTTCATCTTCCTCCTGTCCACCAGAGCTGGAGGACTGGGACTGAACCTGCAGACTGCAGACACAGTCGTCATCTTTGACTCCGACTGGAATCCTCATCAAGACTTGCAGGTACGTCACCAGTACACCTTTTAACACTGTAAAGACGCACGAACGGGATCGTTGCATGACTTTCGTGATTTCAGGCCCAAGATCGAGCTCACCGTATTGGCCAGATAAACGAGGTGCGCGTGCTTCGTCTTATGACCGTCAACACGGTAGAGGAGAGAATTCTGGCGGCTGCTCGATACAAGCTCAACATGGACGAGAAGGTCATCCAAGCCGGCATGTTCAATAATAGGTCCACAGGATCCGAGAGGAGGGAGTTGCTGCAGTCGATTCTTAGAGCAGATGAAGAAGAGGAAGAGGAGAATGAAGCTCCAGATGATGAGGTTCGTTTAAACCGAGATGTCACTCATGTGCTTGTCCTTAACTAATTCCATTTCAGACGGTGAATCAAATGATTGCTCGGTCTGAGGAAGAGTTTGAGCTCTTCCAAAAGATGGATCTTGACAGACGCCGCGAGGAAGCGGGGGCAGGGACCAACCGGAAGGCCAGGCTGATGGAGGAAAGCGAGATCCCCGAGTTCCTCCTTCAACAGGACGATCTGGTTGACGAAGAAGAGGAGCAGCAGCAACAGGCGCTCGAATTAGGGAGGGGAAATAGAGCCAGGAAAGAGACCAACTACGATGATCAACTCTCAGAGAGGGAGTGGCTTAAAGCAATCGGGGTAAGTGAAGAAATGTTGTGCGGGTTATTTAGACTCGAATTCACACATGACTAACTCTGTTCAGGCCGAAGAAGAGGACTTCGACGAAGAAGAAGAGGAAGAACCCAAGAAGAAAGGTCGCAAAAGGAAGCGAGGTCGAGACGATGACGACGACGACGACGAGGACGCTATTCTCGGTGGTAGGAGGCGAAGGAGAAAGGGTGCTGGAAAGAGGATGCAAAAGAAGATGAAGAAACTTCTTGAGGTGAGTACATTGGCGTGATCTGTGGAAATTCTGCATTAGTGTTGCCAAAAATGTTGAAATTTTTAAATTTCTTAGTTTCGAATTTTCGGCATAGGGGAAAATAGAGGCAGAGAGAATGTTCCGCCACTAATTTTGATAGTTCTATCATTACCACGATTATTCTCAAATGTACGCCTTAACTTATTCTGAAGTCGTCACACCTTTTTCTGTTTTTTTTTAAAAAGTAATTAGCTCTTGAAACAATCAAGAGTCTAGAAGCACTGTCCCCATTTTTTTTCGTAATTTTATTATACGCTAATCCATCCAAGGCCACCAACTCAGTCAGGATGTCCTCAAGGTTCCATTCTCGATAAAGCCCTGATAAACTTTGACTGCTTGGTGCAAGGACCCCAACATGATTGCACTGCATGAAACGCATAATTGTTTCGATTTCGACTCAACCAATTGGCAACACTATTTGGTACAGACCCACATCAACTCTAACTTGTGATTGCAGGTTGTTATCAAGTACGAAGATCAGGATGGGAGGATTCTCAGCGAACCGTTCATGAAGCTCCCTTCAAAGAAGGAACTTCCCGACTACTACCAAATTATTCACCGCCCTGTAGACATTAGAAAGATCCTTGGGAAAATTGAGGATGAAAAGGTTATAGTTCTCTTTGATCATGGTTTTGTCATGATCCACAAGTACATCTGTCTTTTAGTACGACGACCTCGATGCTCTGGAGAAAGACTTCGTGCTCATGTGCCGCAACACCCAAACTTACAACGAGGATGGGAGTCTTATCTATGAGGACTCCATTGTGCTGGAATCAGTCTTTCTCAATGCCAGGCGCAGACTTGAAGATGATAACAACGAGGACAACGAAAGCATCGCCAGCGCCAATCAGAGCATAGCCGGAGGGTGAGAGCACAATCTTCATCTTGTGCTGAATTCAAAAAGTGACTGTTCCGATGTTCACCTTACAGGACCTCTGCCGACGCAAGCGTAGCTGGACTTGACTCCACCAACATGGACGACAACACCATGGACTCTGTGTCTTCATTGACCCGAGGTAGCTCTGGCGGCAGAAAGAGAAATCGCAAGGGCGAAGGGAGGGGGAAGAAGAGCAGAAAGTCTGCAAAGTACGTATCGGACGATGAGGACGCCAGATTCATGGAAGATGCGGATTGATTTCGTGTATTGTACTATACTGCATCCTTATCTTTAGCACGTTCTACGTTTTTAGTTTACGTGCCTATTCATGTACGGTGTTCTAAATTATGCTACCTTGGGCATGAACCATCGGCTCATAGATCCAGCAGATGTGTACATAAAGTCCGCTTAATTGAAGAATCAGTATATCACCTTAACACCTGTATGTACGGGCGGTTCTGATTTATTCGACTTTGTTCACGGCCCACGGGTCTCCGCCGCACACTTCCATCTTCTCAATGAAGGAGCTCCTTACAGCTAGGAGGAACTCGCTCATGTCATCTTTGCTAAATAGCGTGTAAAGACCAAACTCCTCAGATGCGACAAGATCGGCGACGAGGGCGGCTCGATCGAATTGTTGGGTTCGGTGCAGGACGTTATGCAGGAGCAATGATGCCTCCACAATGCAAGTGCGGCGCAGATAGTCGAGTTCCTTTGCGCGGACGTCTCCGTCGTATAGTCCCTGAGATTCGCCGTCGCTTGTCGTGCAATCCAACCACCCACTAGGGAACTTGAGCACTGCTTCAAGAGAGTTCACGACGTTCTCCGACTGGAGCCGGAGCGAGTTCTTCCACCTGGGCAGGCGTGAATCAGTGGTGTTATGAGCTCCTGTATTGCACTTCATCTTCATTAGACTCACCTGCTCAACTCCTCCAAGTATCTCTTGCTTTTGCCCTCGGTGGCGACCATGTCCACATACTGGTGCCTTTCCTGGCCTCCAGCAGGAGTGATTCCAGTGGTATCAGGCTTTACAGGTCGGGCTTTATGGTAAAAAGCGAACCATTCCTCGAACAACTCCTTGGCCTCCACGTAAGCAGTCAGGCAGTGGAACTCCTTGACGAATGAAGTCGATACTTCGTCTTCGGCCAACGCGGCAACGCAGGGAGAGAGCTTTTCCAGCACTGTTCCAGCCTTGGCCGGCTTCCGCTCAGCGATCAAGTAGCGGGCGAGTGCGCAGCCCTGCCTGACCGCGTCCGCTTCCTGCGTCGGGGAGTAGAGCAACCAGTCGATGGCGGCCACTTTTTCGTCGTCGTCACAGTCGCCGTCTGAAAAGTCTAACAGCTTGTGAACAAGGAGTCTTCTCGCCTCCTCCATGGGCAGTCCGTGCTCGTAACCAAGCTCCAACGCAAGTTCGCGGTCCTCGCGCTGCTCCACAGTGGCCAAGAAATTGGCATACACCTCGACCTGGCCTGACTGCAGATGAGCTGCATACCAGGCGACTTGCGCCACCCGGCCCTCATTGACCAGAAAGGCAATGTGTCGTTTCAGCACCTTGTCCTTGACAGCTACAGTGGCGTTATCTGCATCGAGGTCATAGACCAGCTTCTTCAGACACATAACGAGGTGAGCCATGAATCGGAGCAACTGAGGATTCACTTCATTTGAGTCGTCCGAGCACGTGGACAAGCATTCCAGAAGAGCCGGCCAATTTTCTAAGACGATGAAGGTCTGGATGCTCTGATAAGGACAACTTTTGTTGCTGTAAATACGAAAAAAAATGAGAAATCAAGCAAAAGAGGAATGATCCTTGTCTTACTTCTTGTGCAGTCTCCTTAGTGCCTCAAAAACGTTTTCCAATTTGTCCTCGTTCTCCCAGTATTCCTTGGGCATATCCAAGTAAGATCGCGGTATGGTTCTTCTGAGCTCTTCCTCCACCAGTTTGTCCACCATTCCCTTGCACAAAGCCCACAAGAGATCTTCCCACGAGCAACAGACCCCGCTGGTGACCAACTGCTTGGAGTTGCCGCAAAGAGAGCTGTAGATGGCGCGTTCTTGGGGCGTCAACGATGTGCAGTTGGACATGTCCCACGCAGTCTTTTTCCACAGGTCTCTCCTCGGGTTACCTGTGACAATGCAACACATTTTTCTGTATGCTGCCAGCATAGTCGATACTGTGATTATCCGTACCTGCCAATGGTAGCTTCTCCTCTTGTCGGGACCCGAGGTTGGGGTCATGACTGAGCTCCCAGCCGATAAGGGACGCAGCCCTCCATGGCTGGCCCATCTCCACGCACAGGCTCTTGGCCTTTTCCAACATACCGGCTCTCGAGCAGAGAAACACCAACCTTGGCAGACAAGAGACGTTCATACCATGACGAGATTGACCCATCTCTACACTGGGTCTACCTCGAACCATAGAGCAAGGATAACCATAGAGCAAAGATAACCACAGAGCAACGATAACCATAGAGCAAGGATAACCATTACTGTGCCAGAAAGGACAAGGTGACAAGCTGAGCCTGGTGAGCAACACTGGTCAAGGCGGCGAGACGAGTCTGGTGATCGAGACTAGTCAAGGTGACGAGCCGAGCCTGGTGAGCAACACTGGTCAAGGTGACGAACCGAACCTGGTGAGCAACACTGGTCAAGGTGACGAACCGAACCTGGTGAGCAACACTGGTCAAGGTGACGAACCGAACCTGGTGAGCAACACTGGTCAAGGTGACGAGCCGAGCCTGGTGGGTTTGACTAGTCCCATGGACATTGTGAACGCACCTAAAAAAGTGTGCCGTGTTAAAAGAACAAGCCCATATGTACGTGGGGGTAGTGATGGTTAGGTTGGGGTATGTGTGTATGTCTGTCCGCAGCCGACTTCCAGCTTCCATGCAGACAGACCCATGCACAGTGCTTTCCTACCCGACAAAGTGGGGTGCATGTTTGTCTAGTAATCTATAAGATTTAGTAATAATGCTTTGGCACGTTGTTCTCTGATCCCCATCTCTAGATTTCATACTGTCCTTTTTTTGCAGGAGATACAAGCTACAGAAAGGCACTTGCTGCTGGGTCACCACGCTTTGCCTTTCTGAAAGAAATGGACAAGTGGATACAGACCTGGAAGATTCGGGACAGAGCGAGTGGAGCTGATGTGACCAAGCACTTCAGGTTCATAAAAGGCTATCAGAGAAACATCAGTGCAGTGCAGCAACTCTTTGAAAGCCTGCACGAAACTCAAAACTTCGCATATCTTTGCACAAGACGTGTGCACAGATCCCCTGGAAATGCATTATCAGTAATTCGTGGGAGAAGAGAATTCAGCTAAAATCCCAGTTGCCTAGCCTTCTCTCAGTCTTTCAAGCAAGTGATGACCACCTAGGTTTTGCGTAGTGAAAGAACATCAAATAATGAAGATGATGATGCTCCCACTCTACTGGGAAGTAAAATGTGTCTTTCTTTAGAGCACTGCACAGACGAATTTACAGCGACACCTGAGGAAGTACTCCAGGCCCTCACCTCAAACGGTCAAACGGCCTACAGACTAGCTAGGGACAAGACTGTCCAATGCCTAACAAGTAGTGCCCATCTGGTCAGACATTGTGAAGCCAGAGACTTATATAATTTCAGCCCCTACTGAAGGACAGCTTCACCTCACCATCAAAAACATCAATCCATGTTACATGAACCTTGAACAATGCGCTAGAGACCTGCAATGAGTGCAAAGAGAGGAGGAAAGTGACTCCACAAATGCTGAGGCAACAGAGACATTGGCCAAACTCAATGCTGCCACCACCACATGTTTGGAGATTTGTGACAGGCTCAACCAACGCAGCTCAAAAGCAACAGCCCCTGTTGCTCCAGTTGATATACCACAAATGGCCAGATTTCGAGCCAATGACGGCCTCAAGCCGAAAGAGCTATCCCTAGGCTTTCCCCCACGCAATTTTGCAGTTGGAGAAACCAATTTACAGCTTACTATAACAGCAGTAACATGACCACACTAGCCCTGCCAGAGCAACAGGCCTACCTGTTCCACAATATCAACAAAACCATTTATGATCACATCACTGCTCACACTAATGACTATACACCCATCTTTGGAGATTAGGGATGTATGCAGCTAACTCACCAAGAATTCCTCCGGGCCTATCCCCTGATCCAGAGAAAAATGGCCTTCTTCTAATGTAAGCAGGAACCCGCTCAAAATGTTGCTGATTACATCTCAAAGCTCAACTCTCTGGGAGCAGAAGCTGACCTCCAGCATATCACCATGGACATGTTGCAACTAACTGTTGGCCTTACAGACACCTGTATCACAGATCTGGTGATGAAACAAAACCTCACCAAAGACCAATTCTTCAACCATGCCATTGCTGTAGATGCATCCTATAACACTGCCAAAGAACTTAAGGATGCATCCCAAGTTCATGCCAACCAAACACACACAATGCACAAAGGACAACAGTAGTATAGGACCACCCAATTTTGGGAGGAAACTCTAGAATTTCCTCCCAAAATTGGATGGTCCTAATGGAAGATGTAATACAGAGGTCCTGATAAAGATTAAAATATACAGGTCTGATATATTATGATGAGGTTGACCTATCTCTACACTAGGTCTACCTCTAATTTCTCCCCCTCGTCATACGGACTGTCTACGAAATATGGTCGTAGCTACGCGAGCAAGACACTCCAATCTGAATGTGGTAGTTCTCTAAAAATATCAAGATAGTGTCAACAAAAGCTCGGACCCAGTGCTCAGACCATGATTTTTAGGGCGTTTTTAAGAACTAAAATGCGATCCTTTTTTTGTTTGGGGAGGCGAAGCCCCCCTTTCATCCCCCCCACTGGGGGCAAGCCCCCAGACCCCCCAATTTTCCCCAAAAGTTCTTTTCGTTCCCACACCGACGCACGCAATCATCATGTACATATTGACCTATTTCCACACTAGGTCTACCTCTAATCCCTCCCCCTCGCCATACGAAATACGGCCGTAGCTACGCGAGCAAGACACTCCAATCCGTTCACCCGGACAATTGGAATGAAGGTAGAAATTGACCATCTTCATGTTTTTCAATTCATGATAAGAAAAAATATAACGAAAATACTGACTAATCCCTCCCCCACGCCACACGGGCTGTCTACGAAATACGGCCGTAGCTATGAGAGCAATACCTCCCTCTCGCCATTCGGCCACTTTCAATTCATAAGAAGAAATCACGTAACAAAAATGTCGTTAAGGGGCCTCATTTTCTTGTTTTTTTTTTTTTTGCTTTCCCACTGTCTGAAGGATCACTCAAGATGAATGTACTGGGATTCCTCAACCTTGCATCAAACACTAATGGATCTCTCAGTTTACTTTTTTTCTTTGTTTGTCAAATATGTTTTTAATCATTCTTCAAATTTTTTATCCACATCAATATGTCCTGAACAAACTGACTCTGAGTCAGTTGAGAAATGACTAGGTGAATTAGTTCCACAGTTGTAAGTATGACCACAAGACCGGTCAGTATGCACTTGTTTTGCTTGACAAAACTGAACACAGGCATTTTTCTCAGTTTTTTTCTCATTCTTTATTGATGGTTCAAAAGTAGATATGTCACACACAATGTCATTCATGATCATTATTATGGATTTTGGAGAAGAAAATTTATTTTATAAATAATGTCACTTCTTTGTATTCTTAAACATTATATTTTCTTCTTGATTAATTCTTTTCAATGCCATCAAACTACACATCAGTGTTTTTCTCTTGTAGTGTTTCCTCAGGAAAGTCTTTTCACAGGTATTGATCAATAAGGGAAATCAAATCTTTTGTGCTGAATTTAAACTTATTTGTTTTTTTGTTTGTTTTGCTTTGTTTTTGCCATTCATCAAAACAAAAGCAATGAGGGACAATTTCCTACTTGTTCTGTTTCCTTGTTTTTGTGGACTGACGAGAAATTCTTCACAATGGAGGCCATCCTCAACATCTAGAATGACCAGATGCTTGGTACCAGTGAAGAGGCACTCGGGCCTCCACGTCCTCAGCCATTTCCACTGCCAAAAGCCAGCCTCAGTCAGGGTGTGGGCCGAGGTCACCACCAATGGCAAGAAGATTCCCCTGATCTTCATCAAGGCGGGCATAAAGGTCAACACTGGGGTGTACATGCACCTTCTAAGCAAGGACGTGGCTCCATGGGTTGAGGCTGAGTATGGAAGAGAGCCCATCATCTTTCAGCAAGATGGTGCCCCCGCCCATACCTCAAACCTCACCCAAAGTTTCTTCAGGGCCATTTTTCCAGCATTCTGGCCCAAAAAGATCTTGCCACCCTCCTCCCCAGACCTGATATTGGTGTTGTGTTCACCAAATGCCTGGTGAGAGTGGGGAGACGTGGGACCTTATGCTCGTCACCATGTTGGGCCCACTAGATAGGGTTCCAGGTAGGTCTTGGGAGCGTTCAAGAAGTCCTCGTAACTTAAATTTTCACAATTACTACCCAACCTTCTCTAGTCCGAACATAGCTCGCCTGTATCCGGATATTTGGAGGTGTTTGTCACAGCACTACTATCGAGACGGGCTCTCCACACCCGGCCTTTAGTACATGACTCTAAGGGGAGTACACAATTGGGAACCTATCAACTTGGTGGCCTTGCTGAGAGGTCTTACGTACCCGGTTCTTCTCGGTATTTTCACTGCTACAGCTACGTCCTAATGCTCCTATCACTATTATGGTTAGCTCCTGCTTGCTGGGTCTGAATCAGTACTAAAATCAGTTTCATGTGTGGTTCAACCTAGGGTTTACCAACACAACTGTTCCTTCCCATGAAGGAAGAAGGGGTGAAGTGCTACTCCTTGCAGATCACTTCTCAGCAAATGAGTACAACTCCAGAGTAATGATTACCCAATCACGTTCTTCCGAGAGGTCCGATTCCAGAACCTGGTGGACAGAATTTCAGTGTATCACCTCACTGCCAGGTAAAGGATTGTTCCTATTATAGGCTCTGTATAAGTCCTCTAGTGCTAACCCTATGCTACTCAGTTGACACGGTCAAGATAGATAACATAATTGGACTCTTGGTCCAGAAGCTAGATTTATTTATCTATTGAGGAAGTTATACAAGGAACTTGAGTATACAGAGCTTCAAGAAATGTACAGATCTAATATCTCTCAACATATACGCTATTACCTTCTTATTGGGAGAAGTTAAGAGGGGATTATGTAGTATAAGAAGGGTTCCAACCTTGTACCCAAGAACAGGGGATCCATCTGCCCAAATCTCCAATCTTAGGGTCTCAAAATACAGCTGCTATAGGATTGTGGGGGGATCTCCAAGGGGATTACGTATCTGAGGGTGTAACACTATCCAATAGAATTAACACTTCTTGGTACACAATTCTCCACTTTCCAACACTACTGGGGGGTTCTTCACTTCCAATGGGTTAAACAACTGACTGGGGTGACAACTTTCTGTGGATCCCAACACTTTCCTATAGGGTTAACAACTGACTCAAAACTAGGCCTTACAGCCTCTTCTATACTAGCTGTTGCTCAATTTCACAGGTGCGCCTTCAAGCTTGTGTGCATTGCCAATTCACCCATGTGACCACTGACTTCCAGCCCAAGGAGCACGTCTTATGATCACTGATGTCTTATGGCTTGTGAATGTTGATACTAGTCGTCTCTGGTGGCCGGGTCTTCCAATTCTCCTTTGGAAGCTACTTGGGATATTCAAGGTTGGGGGATCTTCCTTGTGGAATTTCCTGCCTGGAGTCCATATTTGTCCCAATTGGACTTCATCTGGACATCAGGTGGATATTGCAGAATAAGTTCAACCTTTTGATGTTGAATGGTTGACCATATGAGTACTAACAAGTTCTGGTACTTCTTTTGCTGATGATCTTGATGCAGTGGTTTTGGAGCTGGGCGGTGTCTGACCATCTGACATATGGAGTTGAGTCACATCTCCTCATGTCATGTCTGATTATCCTGTGTTTCTTCTTGCTTTTTGTACTGAATTCTCTTTCATTTCATTTGTTGATTCAGATCCTCATTCCAGTATCTGATGCCATCTGTCTGCTTGCTCTAATAGGCGTCATCCTTGTCTGAGGAATCTGATCTTCCTGCTTCATCCAATATTGTTTTGTATGTTGATGCTTGTTTGGTTGAAGGCCAGGCCAGTGTGGTTGACATGCACGCTATCTTACACTTCTGTATCTTCCAGGGTGCTTTACCATTGCTTTTACATTCAACATTATTACTACTGGTGCCATGTTTGCTCTTACTATTGTCATTGCTATTACTTTTGCCATTGCCATGTTCTTTCTTACTTTTGTGGGGGCCAGACTCATCCTGTCCTCATGTACATTGGGTTTCCTTGGACTCTTCTACTGCTCTCTCATCTATCTCTCTATCCCGTCTGACTTTCACTATTGATCGGGATCCATAGGGGTCACTGTCAACACAGCTAATCATGTGAGGGGTTACATCTGTACAATGCTTTACTTGTAATACTATTCTTCCTGCCTCATCTTCTTTGTGTTCTTCTTCTCTGTTCTTCAGCACGGTGTCACTCGACTCATCCGATGTAGGTTGCTTCTTCTCATCTGAAGCATGCGGCCTCTGTGCCAGCGTAGACTGTATTCATAGATATACATGGATGCCACAGCACAGTATAGGGTACCAATGTACTAGTAGGACATAACCGCCACTAGGCATGTGCGTAGCTTGTATACAGTAGCACAATATACCTGTAGTATGTATCTTAGGGCTGTGGCCACCAGAGGGCACTCTTGGCTGGAGTGCTTGCCCTCCCTTCCTCTAGGACAGAGGAGCTGCTGACCAGGCATGGCAGCAGCAGAGCTGGCCGGCTCAAGGGAAGTGAGGAAAGAGAGAGGCAGTCTCTCTTGGGAGTTCAAGGAGAACACACCTCTGAACTATTTAGTGTGCGACTTTGTGAATAAACCAATGGTTCCTGTATGGCATAATGGGCTCTTGATAAGTAGGCCTGGTCTTGACTCCAGAGAAGGACATGTCCTTAGACGTGCCCACAGTGCACCAGGGCGCAACAATCCAGGTCTTCAGTACCAATGGTGGCACTCTTGCACACCTGCTCGGCTATTCACACTCCTGGTCACTCTGTTTAGTTGTTTCGGAATCTTCACTTGGCACACAAATGAGTTGTCCTATTTCATCTGCTTGTGTGTGTTTCTCTTTCACTGCTATCACCATTCTTGCTGGTGGCAGGGGTGACAGTGAAGGTTCTCTCAATCTTGTCAGTGGCTCCAATTTGTTTGCTGGAGTCTGTTCACTGATCTCCTTCATCCAGTCCATCATGTGGATGAGAGGGGCTGCACAGGTGGATTTGATCTCCCGGTGTCATTCCATTCCTGCCCCTTGTCTGTATGGGGAAAGCTGTCTTAGTCTGACAACTATGTATGCTAGTCACTTCAGGAGGTCATGGATGTGCCTTTCCGCGGTGGTCTCTACTTTACCAGGGCCATGCTGGGCTACCCATTGTTCTTCATCCCAGATCCTGATTCTTCCAATCATTCACAACACTTCTAGGTTGATGGCACATCTGTTGTGCACCATTGTCACAACCTCACCTTGTGTTGCTGCTCCTAGGAAGGGCAGGTAGCTCTGAAGTGCCTTGAAGTTCTCGGGGAGAACTGCTTCAAATGTGTCGGCATACAGGCCTCGACGCCATTCTTTCAGGACTTCTGGTGCTCTGGAGATAATGTCTGTACATAAGATCTCGGGAGCTCCAGTCATAGCTGTCCTCGTACTGTGGAGATCTTTGCCCGTGGTCAATGGAACACCTCTCATTCTTGGTGGCATACCAGCATGTGGATTGTGTTGCGGTGCCTCTGTTTGAGACTGACTCACGTTTAGAATCTCTCTTAGTGTAGGATCTGGTGCAGGTCTGTCTCGTGGTGCTGACACAGTATCTCTCAGGATCTTGTGTAGCGATGGGGTGACTGGTGGTCGTCTCTGGTTCCCTTCATATTTGATTGTGGGAAATCTTGGCTGGCTTGAACCAAGTAGACCAGTCATGAGGGGATGTGCTCCGCATATTCCCATAGCTGGAAGTAGGGATGGGAAATACACTGGTGGTGGTCCCATTAGTTGTGGCAATGGGAAGTTCTGGAAGGCCAGAACTTGCTGCAACCTGAGTCCCTGTTGGGATAGTCGTCGACAGATATGTCGGTGGCATGCTGACGTTCCCAACACTGAACATGATGGACTACAGCATCAAGTCCATTTTGGAGAGGAGGGCGTGTGCCAAGACTGCAAGCAGTGTGGATGCTCTGAAGGCCTCCTTGACATTGGGGTGGGACACCATCACCAAGGATGAGGTGCATGGTGCCTGCCAATCTGCCATCAAGAGGTCGAGCTGTGGTGGAGACACTTTGAAAATTAAATTTTTTCCAGTGTTTAGGAGGTCCAAGGAAATAAGTTACTTTAAATGTCACTCTTTCAGATCCTTAATTGCTTAATTATTTAATTACCAGTTCCAATTTTACTGAATCACCATGTATTGGGAAACAAGAAAAACATCCTTGTCTTTCAGCTTCATAATCATTATCATCACTTTCATGTTTGAAAATCTCTCGCTTAGGGACCTCTTATGTATTCAGTAACTGAGCAATAGAGACAGCTACCTATGCCTCATTGAGGCCATCTCCTTGCGCACAAGTGCCCAGCACTCGCAATGGAGCAACTGGATGCATTCCAGGAGCTTCAGCCAAGCAATTGTCCACCTAACCTCGAAGGCCTTGTCAGGTTCATTACGTTAACCATATTGGCAGGGCCTTGGGATGGAGGATACAGTAAGTGTCCTGGAACCCACCGATCCCTCCCTGAAAGAAGGAAGATGGGCCTCCCAGGGTCGACATTTGTTGGCTAATACTACTGTCACGCAGGGGGAGGGAAAAGACCTTGCAAAAGGTTGCTCATGCATGCATGTTCCCATCAATGGAGCAGGGCACAGCCCTCTACATACAAACAAAACCTAATTGAGGATCACCATTACAAATAGAGCAAGTAGATACAAGTAAAGCACTTAATTCTGGGCTCAAAATTCATTTTAAATTGAAAGTGTAAATTTTCAAACACATGTGCTATAAGGAGGCTCACAATCAAACCTTTCAGTTTGAATATTCCTACATTTGTTCCACAAATTCCATTTCTTATATAAGTTCATAATACAAATCCCAAGAGAGTGACTCATTTCTAAAAAAAACTGAAAGAAAATACCAGAGAATTGAATCATTATTGCTATTGTCATTACATCTTTGCCCTCACTTTCCTTGTTTTTCTAGAGTTCTTCAGTCAATTACAAGAATTCAATCTGAATCTTCAGTACTAAGTAATGCCAAGCATCTTAAATTATCCATTCTTTTTTTTGTACAGATCTTTCCTCTCTCTATCTGCCTTATTAATGTTGCACAGATTTTGGTACAACTTTTTCCTTTCCCTTTCTATGATGGACAGGAGATCTTGAGTAGAATCATCTCTTCCTATAAGAGAAAAAGGAGTCCACTGAGGCACTGTTTTGCTCACATTGTTGTTGCTCATGGTGAACTGTCTCCTCATGAGGATGCTCTTGAAGATTTTCAGAGTTCGTGGGTTGATTCAATTGTTCAGTTGAGTTAGACATATTTCACTTAAGGAATATGCTTAATTCTCTCAGTTTGAAATTTGGTGTCTGATTAGATCAGTTCAGATTTCTCTCCTACAAGAGACTGGTCTCTCCTTCATCTACCTCCTGTATTTATAGGCATGAAAGAGCTGAGTAACACTACACCTGTCCAAGTAGATCTTTTTCTGGAAGATTCTACTTGAGGGAAAGATAGCCAAGGCAGCCCTCCTCCCTTCCAGGTAAATCTGTTTCTCAAAGAATCTTCAGGCACGCACAAATGAGAACCAAAGGGAAAGGAGGACAGTTGTACCTCGACTCTTCCCTTCCAGGTAAATCTCTTTCTAGAGGAATCTTTAGGTGCATACTAATGAGAACCAATGGGAAAGGAGAACAGTTGTACCTAGACTCCTCCCTTCCAGGTAAATCATTCATAAAGCTCTCATCCAATCATGGTCAGAGTCAATTTCTGATCAACTCTCTTAGTGACAAGATTTTGACATCAATATCCTCACAGAAAAAATTGCATCACATTACTCCTTTCAATCATAGGAGTAATTTAGTTCCATTGGAGCACCAACTTTTTCAAGAATCACCCAATTTTAAGAAGCATATTGGTGAACTGCTTATAAGGTACACCATAGAAAATGACCAGAAGCGGAAATTTATACCTGAAGAAATACAATGAATTAGCAGAAGAATACTATCACCATGTTCTATCCCTATGTTCAACGTATGTATGTAACTGCTACCACTACTCTTACTCCCACACATATGCTCTCTCTCTATCCCTTTTTCAGTCTTGAATAAACATTAATAGAGAACACATGTGTTTCCTGACTGAGAGACATAACATGGCATTGTGAACAGGATAATTGCAGATGCCCCGGTACGTGCACCAGTTTTTGCACCCCCAGAAGAGGTGGATGAAGAGATTGCAGAATGCTTTGCCATCAGAGCAAACTTAGCAGTGCACAGCAAAATTGTTACGCACATAGATGACAACTATATCGTGGTACATCAAGCTCTACAGGCAGATGCCACATTGGCCAAACTTCTGCCTCATCATCCAGCAAAGTTATTCAAACATGTGTGGCATCAGCTTTCAACTGATGGCACTCTCATCCTTATGGAGGACAGGATTGTAATACCTTCACCATCCCAACAGATTGTAGATATGCTGCACATTCCACACAACAGCATTGCAAAAACTTTACAATCTGCAAGACACTTGTACTATTGGTCAGGCATGACAAGAGATATTACATCAAGTGTGGAGCAATGTGAGGTTTGTCAACACATCAGACTGTCAGAATGTCATGAGAAGCTCCAGCCATCACAGGCAAGTTTCCCCATGGAAATGGACTTCTCCACATAATGCCCAAAGCAATGGCCATGCAGAGGCTGTAGTTAAGAATATGAAATATCTGCTATCTAACTGTGGCAATTTCGGCAAGGAATTCCAGCAACATCTCTACAAATGGCGCAATTCCACTACAGCTTCATTCTCTCCAGCTCAACTGTCCTTTGGCAGAAAATTGCACACTACTTTGCCAGCACTGGATAAGCAGTACAGGCCACCTAGCCACTTTCCCTCTAAGACAAAGGAAAAACAGTGCTCTATTAAGGCCAAAGCACAATTTGACCAACATGCCAAAAAGTTGCCACCTCTCAGGGTGGGACAAAAAGTGCATATCCAGGAGCCAGTGTCTAAGAAATGGGACACTATTGGCACAATTACAAATAAAAGGGATAACAGCAAATTCTAGTGTGCTTTTCTGTAATGGCCGCATCAAACTGCGCAATAGGTGCTTCCTCAAGCCAGTGCATGCACCTGAACCTGCACCAGCAGAAGCACAGGCAGCACTGAACACACTGCCATGTCCTCTATGCCGCAGCCCCCGGTTTAAAAAGACAGTTTCCTTTGCTTAGACAACACTTGCCCAGACTACAGCCATCAGTCAACACCAATGGGACTCGTGGATAATACCATAAAGGAGACAAAGGCGAATACAGTGAATAACTCCAACAGTTTGCACATCATTGAGTTTCACTCCCCGACAGCAACACTCATCGTCCTCTGTTGCCTAGTGGTCCTGGCACTTTTCCTTTGCTGTAAATTACTGTGGCAAAAAACTTGCAGCAGATACTTCTAGAACTGCCATGGTCCATCTGCATCAATGGTTTCAAACCCTGCACAGTCTGGAGCACCGACGTCAACTCTTGATAACAGTACAGAGATCATCTGCCCACCGCCGCATCCTGCTCTTAGATTCGAACGTGTAGCAGCCATCAACCACACGGGCCTTGGCCGTCACACATCAACCGATCAACTCTGGGCATACCAAAAAGCACCACTGCAAGCGCACAGCAGATGGAATGAAATTTAAGAAGACTGTTCCATACTCACGATGTGCTTATGCCCTTGTTTATGTCTATCTCTCTCTAGATGCTTATGCTTCTCTGGCCTGCTTATGCTCTCTGGCCTGCTTATGCTTCTTTGGCCAGGCTTCACATTACAAGCCAAGCGAAGCATCTCCTGCACCCTCTTCTCTTCAGTTATGAATAAACTCTCCTTATGGAAACACCACTCCAGTTCATAACATAACATGGCGTCGTGAACAGTTAAGGCATTGGATGCCTTCAGTGAACAAAGTACTTATGTACTGATTGACTATCGACTACTGATCAATCAGAAGCACGTCGCTCAAGGCAGTCAAATTTGTGCTCAAAGTTGTGCCTCACTATCGATCGGAAGTGAGGGAAGTTCATCGCCCAAAGTGCCCAATCTGCCCAATGCAAATTTGAAGCTCACACAATCCAATCAGCGCATACGACTGTTATGACATTTGGCGCAGTACTTTGTGCTCAATTTTGTGCATCACTCTCGGTCAACACATTTGGCTGAGCCAAACTCCCCCTCCCACGCATTTGGGACTGGTTCTGGACGAGTCCATTCCTCGGGCAAAGGGGAAGACACAAACAGGCGAGTCCACTTGCATCACATTGCAGAGTGCCATCTGGTGGCCAGCTCCGTAACTACAACAAACGAGTTTCTCCTCATCGCATTGTGCAGAGCTGCTCTGGTGGCAAGTATCACACCTACCACTAGCACATACAATTCAGCATGATGGCCA
>JAAUXU010099727.1_pt1 | contig 71134 bp, 84 predicted proteins | sample 7278151 | NCBI WGS metagenome assembly JAAUXU01 (sample SAMN14350113, study PRJNA611818) | marine sediment metagenome | isolation source: surface marine sediment (1.8m) | place: French Polynesia: Moorea | collected 2018-08
CACTCATCAAAGAATAGCTCATACTTTGTACTTAAGTACTCTGGGATGTTGTTGTAAAGTACTTTGGCATTCTTGAAACATGGCACACTACCCAGCAGTCAGGAAGACCTGGCAACCCTGGCGTTACGTTCTCCTCACTGGTTCTCCCCTAACACAACAGCTGTCAACAGCTGGAAAAATACACCACATCAAGACAGTCCAGAGCAGAAGTCGCCCATTTGTCAGGATGCAGTCGGCCAAGGCGACGTTGAAGCAGGTCAGGCGCGAGGCAGAGCAGTGTATGTCCGTGGGTGACTACGTGGGCGCGTTTGTCCGGTGGAGTCATGCCATCGCGGGATCGCCAGCGCAGGACGACACGTACGCTCATGCTCTGGCACAGAGGAGCCGGTGCCTACTCAAGATTGGGAACCACTACTACGCGCTCCAGGACGCTCGGAGGGCGGCGGAGCTCGATCCAGACGCCACGCAGGGCTACCAACGACTGGCAGAGGTCTACTTTAGCGTAAGTTTCTCCCAGAAATGGCAATGACTGGACGTTCGTACGTGAATAGGTAGGTGTGGATGTTCAAGATCATGCTCGAGTGTGTCTACCTGACACTCCGATGAATATGCGTAGCATACAGTACACTTAAGTTACAGTTGTGACAGTAAAAGTTCAGGCTGAACCAATGTTTTGTTCTCTCCTCACAGAGCTGTCATTTCGCGGAGGCACACGAGCAGTACCGCAAGTGCTTCCAGCTGGCGGCGGCAAGCGGGGAGCAGGAGGCCTTCATGGATTGGATGAAGGTGTGCAAGAGAGAAATGGCCAAGGAGAAGGCCATAAACGAGAAGGTTGTAACAGAAAGCTTTGACACTTTTTATCAAAGACGCTAACAATAAGCCCTACTTGCAGTATCCCTGGGTGGGAGCGGCCGTGGGCATTGTAATCTCTGTGGGTGCTGTCGTGGCCGACCACGTCATGCTCGGCCCAGACAGCTGCTACCTCATCCACCCTCTCCTCAAGGTGCTCGTAGTCCTGGGGGTCTCACTTACATGCTTTTACTTCGCACGCAAGTACCGGGAGTACATGGTCAAGTCCAGAGAAGCTTTACTGGAGAAGCCACCAGATCTCGGCGGTGGCGATGACGACGCAGAAACCCTCGGCGGAGGAAGTCTCGGCAGCTCTTCCTAACAGATTAAGACTATGTATAGAGGCACATATTGAATGCTCATTTTTCATATGATAATGTGAGTTTATCATCAAGTCTCGTCTAGCTCGTTTCCTCTTTCTGGAGATTCTGCCAACTCTAACCTGGAGCGTAGCAACGAGGCTATGGTCAGTGTCAAGCTGTAGCCCTTATGGCCATTACTTAGGGTTCTCCTTGATTCCTCTTGTTTGTCATAACTTACATACATACTGTATACATTTTATAGAGGAGAGACATGCTAAATATGCATTTTGTGTGCCACTTCTAAACAAAATTGGCTCTCTCCAGACTTCTGGCATGAGTAAGCAGAACTACAGAGGCATTTAAGGGCCATGATAGTCACTGAACTTCTGACATCAAATCAGTTCGATCGGAAGTGCACTCCTAAGGCAGCAAACACTGCACTGGCGCCAGATCATTCTACAGTGGAACTCAGAAATCTAGATGCCCAGAGAAGGCGGCCAAATGACCCATCTATCAGAATATCTCATTCGTCAGAGGTTGCTAAGTTGAGACTGAAAAAAAATGATGCAATAAACCATGTTTTTGTATTCAGGTCAATGTTCCGTGTATTTTTACTGTCAACTTAATATGGTACAGAACAACATACCGATTATGCCAAAAAAATGGACAAAAAGGCCAAGTCCAAAATCTGCCTAATAAGTCAAAAATCTTATGTATTGCAAAAATGTTCAGCAGGCACAGTTTTAAAATTTCAAAGATAAGCTTCTCAGGCCATTGCTGGCAGAGATGGTGTCCCCCATGCGATATGGCCACCTTGCAACATCCTTGAGTGGGCAGGGCACATTGCAAAGTTGGAGCACAATCAAATGCTTTTGCATCAAATCTTCCTAGGCCTAGCCTCACCCCCTAGTACGTGTGCCCCAAGATCTGCGGGGAAAAAACCACCCTAATGTACAGTCAAGATACAGGCGAAACGGACCACCCTGGCGAACCAAACGGGTGTGCCCCAGTGGACCGAAAGTGTCTTCTTCACCAAAACCTTGGCCAAAAAGGCCAAAAAAGTCCGTCCTGGCAGACCAAACAGGTATTTTTGACCAAAAACTTTTGGGAGTTTGTTATGTGCATACCAGACACCACTTACTATAAGCACCTAATATTTCAGCCCAATTGGAGACACTTTTATAACATAGCATTTTTGAAAGTATGAATTCAGGCAGTCTTATGTACTGTGGTACTGTACTAAAACTTCAAGCCATTTTAGACATGTCAGGAAATCATTTAAGAAAATTTTTTTAGTGAAACATGCATATTTTGACCTGAGACCACTTTTTAAGCCTGAAAAAAAATTGAAACGCCCTAACCTAAACAATAAAACCCCAGTAACTCAATCATCTTGGAGAGTACGTGGCTTCCGCCCTGCCCCTCGGAAACTGGACTATATCTAGGGAAGTCTGGCATATAGGGTCATAGGCATTGGTCTCACCTTCTAACCTAACCTAACCTGCGCAACCTCTATATATCGCATAACGCTAATATGTGTTACTACATATTTGTCGTTTTCTATCGCCCTTGAATGCCTCCAGACAGGAGATGGGATTGAACTGGAACGATGTTGGACAATCAACAGCTCAATACACCCCTAGTTGATGCCACGCGAGTCTTTGATTTTACTACATAAGCAGAACATAGGATCGCTCGTTTACCTTCTTTACTTCAGATGTCACTGTTGTCGCCCCGCGCATGCCTGGGCTGCCTGCAGGGGCCACTATATAGTTTCTGCTCACTGTTTTCACGTATCCCGCTCGCACGGAGTTCTCGATGGCCCTCCAGAAGGTCCCCGCTCTCCTCTTGCCTAGCGGCAAAGAGTTCCCGATGATTGGCCTGGGCACCTGGAAATCCAAGCCTGGTAAGAGGTTGCTGTAGTCCAGAAGAATGTCAAGCCCAGGTGCTGAGTAGTTTCGCCTCTGCGTTTAAGGTGACGTGGCTGCTGCGGTAGAACACGCTCTGAAGGTGGGCTACAGGCATGTCGATGGCGCCGCCATCTACGGCAACGAGAAGGAGGTGGGCGAGGGCATCCGGATCGCCATGGACAAGTACGGCATCAAGAGGTGGGTCTAGTGTCACTGGAAGAGGATTCTTACCTTATCCCAGCGCCAGACGAGATTTCGTGACCAACATGATCTACTTTGACCAGGGAGGACATATTCGTGACGAGTAAACTGTGGAACACGAAGCACTGCGCCGAGGACGTAGAGCCGGCGCTGAAGCAGACGCTCTCCGACCTGGGATTGACCTACCTCGATCTGTACCTCATGCACTGGCCCATCGCTTTTCAGAGAGGAGAGGACGTCTTTCCCAAAAACGAGGACGGAACGTTGAAGGTACCTGCAGGAGGTCTCTTCTTGGTGAGGGTGTTTGTTCACGCTCACCTTTGTGTGCAGCAGCCCCACTGGAGAAGAGAGATCTCTTGAAGATCTTGTCAATTGGAACTTACTTGCAAGATCCGTTCACATTTTTTAAGCTTGTCAATGATCAAGTCACGTTAGGTTAGGTCAAATTAGACTAGTTTCGGCTAGAACAGCTATTGAGTCATGCCGTCGTCATTGTCGTCAGTGTGTATGCATGAAGTGACCCGCTGTGTGCACTATCTAGAGCTTTTTCGTGTTTCAGTACGATGGCGATGTGCATCCCACGGAAACCTACTTGGAAATGCAGAAGCTGGTGAAGAAAGGTTTGACGAAGGACATTGGGTTATCGAATTTCAACTCTGCCCAGATCCAGGATATCTTGGACAAGGCCGAGGTAAGATATGTGGAGTCTTCGTTGGAGTGAGTTGAGTGATAAGAATCCTGTCATGAAGAATGTCGAATTGAGTGCGTTCTTCCAAAAGCTGTTGTGATCATGCTCCTATTACTTCTAAGGCCTCTTTTTCTTTAGATCAAGCCAGCCACCAACCAGGTAGAGGCGCATCCGTACTTCAACCAATCCAAGCTCCTGTCCTTTTGCCGTGATAGGGGCATCTGCCTCACTGCCTATAGTCCGCTCGGGTCCCCAACCAGACCCTGGGCTAGCCCGGACGAGCCATCTCTCCTCGAGAGCGAAGCGATCCTCGAAATTGCAAAGAAGTATTCAAAGACGTCAGCTCAAGTACTACTTCGATGGCAGGTGCGAGTACATGTTGGCTGTGAGCGTCGTTATCAGGGCATTCAAGCGATCATTTTTTTGTGATTGCCGATCCCGGTCGCGATCACATGACAGCGATCAGATTGGCAATCAAAGAGTGGCTATCACAAAGCAGCAATCCCGACCCATGTTGCAATCATTTTGGCAACCATTTTTGTGCAATCATAATATTAGCACTCACTAGCTGGCGCCTTGGACTGTGTCTACAAGGCCTCTGTAAGATGTGTGACGAGTTTGTCATCAGTTATTCTGCATTCTGTTTGATCACAACTTGTACTTGTACTATACATGTGATTTCCATAGCGATCCTTTTCTAAGGGCAATCACTCATGATTGCCGATCATGCGCTAGCAATCAGATCGGGCGATCAAAGAGAGCAATCATCGATCAAATGATCGCCGATCAGTTGATCGCCGATCAGTTGATCGCCGATCAGTTGATCGCTGCTCAATGCCCTGGTCGTTATTCGCAGTCGCAGTTTTGATTATGTATTCGCTTTTCTAGGCACCATTTCGTGACTCGATGCACCTTAAACCTCTTAGTTGTCTAGGTTGATTCAAACTAAGAGAAACCTCAGCTTATGTAGCTTTGCATTGTTCAACAGTACTCAGAGCATTTTCTTTCCATATTTCCAGATTCAACGAGGGCTTGTGGTGATCCCCAAGTCGGTGACTCCGTCTAGGATCGAGGAGAACTTCGACATATTTAATTTTGAACTGTCTGCAGAAGACACAGCTAAGATTGACGCGCTTGATATGGGTCCGATGGGAAGGTTGGTCTGTCCGAAAGGCCCGAATGACTCGTTCAGGGACGAGAAGCATCCACATTTTCCTTTCAAAATAGAGTTCTGAGCTGATGTCAAGTGAGAATGATGATGATAACGATAGCATGTGTGACTACGAAAGCGTTATGCTGGGCATTTGGACGGTCTACACGATCGGTTGGTGTGTCTGCAGCGTGCGCTTGAGTATTGGTTTGGGGAAAACTTTTGGTTGCTGTTGCATACTGGCCTCCGACACGTGCGGACGGGCGACTAGAGTGGACTAGAGTGTGTGCGTGGATCTGACGGACTACTACGTGCCTGACGCCTCGACGCCTTCTGTGCTGTGCGACGTCGATTACTGTGCGTTCTGGACTGCCTGCGAGGATGAAGGTCAAGAAGAGCGTAGCCATGTCAATCGCACTGCACTAGGATTAGCTTCTACTATCGTCCTATTCATGTTGAGTGTCCTGTCGGTCATTTCTATGTGTGTGATCCAAAGTTCTGAGTGTCTCACTCTGTGAGGATTTAGCCCCAGCTACGAAGCCACCCAAGTGGTGTTTTAAACTTGTTCTAGGTAGTTTCTACAAGAGCCGAAATGTCTGGCTAATGTACAGAAGTTTTATTTTTGTGTCCTTTCTATTACACAAGCGGATAAGAGGCAGCAGTAGCGATGCCGCAAGCGTTGTGTTGGTCCTTAGCCATCTTGATATATCCCATCTCGCCCCACTTGACGTCCCACGAGTTCTTGACGAGCCAGTAGTTCAGTCCGGTCTCCTTGTCTACTCCGTAACCGACGACTAGAACGCCATGATCGAGGAGTTCAGTATGGCAGCGAGGCTCCGAATACACTCCTTAACAATAGAAAAGAAAGTTGTACGAGGGTAACCCACGGGGATCTCTGAAGCATCATACCGTGAGAGTAGAACTGAAAACTCTTGTGTCCTGCATCAATCGCCACAGAGATCGGTCCGACGGTGGCCACGGCGATCTCCAGCGCAGTCTCGTTTTTGCGCGGGATGTCCATGAAGCCGACGTCGCCCGCCCCTCTATCTGCTCTCCTGTAACGACAGACGCCCTCCTTGCCCTCGTATGGGTAGCTCCTCTCCGTGTCGATGCCATGATTCTTCTGGATGTAGTCGAAGGCAAGATCCATGGCACCGCCGCTGCAGCCCTGATTGCCCTCGTATCCTGAGCAGTCCACAAGGTTCTGCTCACTCAGCGAGACTAGTTTGCCTGTCTTGCGAAAGTTTTGCCCCTCCAGAGATCCAGTCTGCAATTTTTAACGTGGGCTTTGAGCTTATTTGCTGTTGTACGTACTGCACGGTACCATGGACGCAGGCTGCAAGCATACTCACGGCGGAAAAGGACCAGCACGATCCACACTGGCCCTGGTTCTTGACTGGTGTCACTGCGCCGCCGTCACGCCAGTCGATATTCTTTGGAATGCGGATGTGCGCCGGAGGGATGAAAGTAAACCGGGGGATGCTGAGACTGGGGGTTGAGACGTCGTTCTTCAGGTCCTGCTTGTACCCGTTCATGGTACTCACGAATTCGTGATGAAGCTGGACACGATCGCTGCGTTAATGGTCATGATCACTTCTTACGCTGGGACGATTTCACTCACCATATCGCCGAATTGGTTCATCCTTTGAAAGAACGTGTGCTCTCCTCTCTCGGCCGCCGTGTTGTGTTTGGCGATGCTCATCTTATTTTGCACGTAGACCGACAGGCGAAAGAGGTCCTCCCCTGGCAAGAGGTACTCCTTTCCTAGAACACGAGCCAATGGTCAAGTATGTAGAGAACCGCCTCCGTGGCCTCTCCAGAGCAAAACCCTTTCATATCTTACACTCTATCTTGCGAGCTTTTACTTTATCACCCTTAGGACCCAGAGGAAGTATCCTCTCCCCTCTTTGAAGGAGACCCCTTTTACCATACATAAGCAAAGGAAGAAGGCGATCTCACCCACCCAACCCCGTTCGGCCCACTTGTGACCCTCTCCCGGGGTCTAGATGGATCCAACGTATGCGTATACTACGGGTGCAACGTATATGTCGTATATACCGTGCTTCGCCTTGAACGCTTTCCACTCTTGCTGAAAGAGGAGTGTGGAAAAGGTGGGCCACGTCGTCGAGGCGGCCAACGCCACGATGGTCAGCAGGAGAACAAGGAGCTTCATGTTTGTTCACGTTGAAGTCCAAAGAGTAAGTGGAGGCTGAATCGAACCAGAACGAGACGCCGACGCCGTTGGAGGACGCCACGAAATGACTCTAATTAGTCACTGAGAGCTGAAGCTCGTCCGACGTGACCCCCATGTGTTCCATGACAGGGCAGGCTCAAGATGATAAGAAGAAAGACGCCAAAACTAACAGATCTGGAAGAGTTTATCGACCTCTGAAGTTCAACACTGGGATAAGTCCTGTGCAACGTGGGGTGGGGGAGGAGCGTACAAACAAAACTGTTTTGAGCAGATGTCAGTTAATATGTAGATCATAAGCAAGGTGAAAATGTCAAAATCTTGGGATTTGACTGAATGCATCTTAGGCTTGTTACCAAATGCCAGTTGGTGAAGAGAGAAAAAAAACACCAGTTTTTTGACCCCTCCTGCATGGCAGTGAGGTTTTGGTAAATAAGTTCAGTACATAACAGGGTGCTCAGATTTTGACAGCTCTGTGACAAAGCTGAAAACACTTTAGTGTGATGTGACTGCTGTGCTTCAGTTTGGCACCTAGAATGTAACTAAGGAGGTCCACATGTAGACCTTAACATCCTTATGTATTGTGTCCAAAAAAAACCTGTGAAGGTAGGGGGGGACCCGAAAGTCATTATTTTTTCATTCTATATGAGTAGGAGGTATTTAAGTGAATTCTTGCAACAAATCTAGGACGGGAACCGGTGTCGTACAGATGGCCAGACCGTGAGAGATGCGCACCCCGACCTTAAGCAAAGTTGTCGAGGTTGACCCAGACCATGCCCTCGGCCAGGTCTCTTACATCATACTTCACACTTTTTTTTTGAAGGCCATTTTCATTCTGCTTTCGAGCAGTGACGCCAAGGCTTTTGTATGAGCTACACCCTTGTTTTAGAGCGATATTTAGTTAACTTTAATCATCACTTATCAGGTAGCCTAAACTGTCGAGGACTTGCGACTTCAAGTATACTAAGCAAACCTAAAAGTGTAACTAAACTGATATAGTGATTACACCTACACTTTAATATGGCACCTCAAAATAGAAGCTTTTAAGTTTTTAGAAGCTTTTAAGTTTTGCCGCCAATGAACGCCCAGACTTCCCAGGCCGTGGCGACATCCAAGCCAAGCCAGGCCGCGGCGACCGCGGAGAGTGAGACCCAGGAGGAGATGGATGCCACAGCCGACGTCTCCGGGTGTCTCCTCTGCCATATCGGCCAGTGCCAGCAGGGGCGGCTGCACGTCTGCCCTGTGCTGCCCATGCCTTAAGCAGGCAGTAACGCACTGCCCGTAGCTACTGGCATAGGCGTATTAGGAGTCAAGAGAAAGCACCGCAAGACCAATCAAACTGTTTTCAAAGTTCAGGTCGGTTCAGGAAACATTACTTCGGCGTCTCTCTGATCTCCTCCGACGGGAACGGCGGCAGGCTCGACGTACCCAGTCTCGAAGAAGCTTCCTCCGACATGGCCCTGCCCAACTACCGGATTACGGCGGGCCCGGGCGGCCCAGTGGTCGGCGGACCAGGACCGGGTGGCGGCTCTCCCGGACAGCAGCGTAAGGAAGTCGTTCTCGACCCCTACTTCGTACTACTCTCAGTAGCCGTCGTTCCCTTTGTTTTTCCCCCTTCACGGCGTTCTTTTCTTTTTCTTCCTTGGCCTCTCTTTTTTAGAACCCCAGAGCGCCGGGTCGCCGGTCTCCTTCAACATCCTCAAAGGTGAGTCTGACCCGATTTAGTTGCTTCATCTCGCACGCATAACTCGCGCTTCACTTGCCCAGTACAATATGTAGAAGTCAGTTCTCTGTGGAGTCCTCTCGTATCCCCCTCGTGGCCCTGACCATCGTCCTTTCCGTGGACGTCCTCCTGTCCTCCCTTCCGCTCCTGACCCCCGCCCCCCTTACACACACCCCTTTTTGTAGGTCCACATTGTAGAATGCACGTAGACTTGTTTAAAACGTAGGTTATAACTTAGCATAGAGTGCTGTTCGGCATACATATCTCATGACAAATTGCCCTTGACCATCGAGTTAAGCATGTGAACAGTTCTATTAGCACTTACTAGGCTTAAATTAAAAATTAATGACATTAGTAAATGGTTTCGACACTCCTATAACTGGCAGCAAGTGCTAATCTCACCTTTCTCTTGCAGAACGCCTTCGCTCGAGCCCTGGAGGAAGCATGGGGGTAAGTGTTGTGACACTTTGCAACCTTGCGGGGTTAATGTTTTGCTCATTTGTTTGGTAGTGTCGATATCTTTGTTAGCTTGCAACGTTGCACCTATGCTAACCTGCGACACTCTCTGCATCCCTGCTTTTCTCCGCCTCCTCTTGTCAATCCTCATTTCACTGCAAACTGATTCTGTCGCTTTGCATGATGCCTCATCCTCGACTCCCACCTGACCCTCGATCTCTTATACCAAAACCACCCCCCGAAAACCCCAGGGATTTCTTTTCCAGGGTGGCGGTGGCATCATGGGTGGGCCCGGGGGAAGCATTACCCGCCAGGAGGACCTCAAGGCCAACCCGTTTGCTCACACCCAGTACGGCAACAACGCATTCAACCCACAGAAGCTCGGCGCCAAGCCCATGGTAAGTGAATGCTGCTCTACATAGTTCACGAATGCACATGCTAAGCTATTGACAGTGTGTACCAGAGTATGGGCAAATTGAGGGCTGACACGTTAGGAGCGTCTATTTTCTATGATAAAAGTAATAATTATTTGTTCGAAATCGATTACGAAGGGTTTCATTTTACGCCTTTTTTTCGAGTGGGCAAAATGGCCGTTTTTCTCATGAGGGTGTGACTCAAGTAAGGAAAACGGCCCGATTTTGCCCCCGGGGGAAATATGAGTGAAATAAAGCATTTAACTTATGTTACATGAGACCTTCTTGACAATTTGAGTTCTTCAATCATTTTGGCCTTCGCTGAGAAAGTCGCAGGCTGCGAATTAAATTTCAGGAAATGTGATCAAAAACATATGAAGCAAGTCGCACTTGCGCTGCTTGCACCTCTTCAGCTAGCAATGATATGAGCAATCTCGACTTCCTTCGTAATGGAGGAGTCACTTTATTTCACCCATAACTTCATAATTCACTAAATTCCAATAAAAGATTTGTCGAGTCGTCAAGTCGACAGTCAAAAGTCGATTTGTCAAGAATGATATAAAAAAATAAAGAATGGCACGAATAGCTCTGCTGTGTTTGGTCATCTCTGATGTGTCAACCTCTCCCAAAAACTGTTCTTACCTTTTTTACCCCATCCCAGCCTTCTGATCCTCTCCTTACTCTACCTGCCTCCAAGTCACCTGAGACTAACTCCTTGAGCATCAAGGAGAATATGTCAACTGACCAACACGAGAACCACGAAATTGTGCAAGTGGGCGAGACCAAGAACACCGTGGAGATCAAAGAGTCCGATTCTGTCAATTTAGGAGGAGTGGACGAACTTCTGAGGGAAGAAGTTGCTGAGCTTGAGCTGGAGATTGAGGAAAAGCATATGCTCGAATGCTCGGATTTCGAATGTCTTACTTGAGTATCTTAAGAGGTTAATTCTCAGCTAGGAGACTATTACGACTTGGCTGTGCAAGTGGATGATGCTTATACTGGTGACGCTGGTTCCAGGGTAGTTTGACCGTCCAACTACCACCTACACCAACAGGCAGAGTAATCTTTCAGTTTGATACTGGGCGTTTTGACTGACGTAAGCACCTGATCACTGTATCCAGAGATCAGTGTAAGCATCGCCCATGCTAACTTGTTGGTGCCATCAAGTCCGAGCATTCTACAACCAGCTTGATCAGGAGATCGTTGAAGAAAATGTCATCATTGAGAAAGTCATTGAGAAGCTTGTGGATGTTGACGCCAACTATGAACGCCCCAGACCTGTTGAACAAGTAGACGATGCTGGTTTAGGGTCTCCACCTCTCCTCATAGCGAGGCAACCTACGACGGAGAGGAACCCATCAGAGAATCTGACCGTGTCGGAGGAACCAAGTATCTTGAAAAAGAAGCACGAAGAGAAGACAATTCTGACTGGACGATACGTTTCTCCCGATGACGATGCTGTGAGGCGCTCCAACAGTTCCGTGATCAAGAAAAGAAGGGGTAGGCCCAAAGGATCCAAGAACAAGAAGCCGAGGACGGGCAGTTCTGGTCGTGACGATGAGACCATAATCGTACCATCGATATCTGCTTCCGAGACTTCGCAGTCTGCACCTGTGGCCAAGCCCAATCTTCGTCAGAAAAGATTCTCAACAGGGTAAAAGCCTAAACTTTCAGTTTCCTGTTCCACTCCTTAAGTCCTCGCTTGCCCTCCATTTGTCCTTTCCTGATTCTCCCTCTTTCCCATGTCCTTTAGAGTTGATCGCGTCTCCTTCTTGCTGGATAACTGCGAGCCTGTGTGGATCAAAGAGTGGCTGGTGAAGTTGCCCTACGTGCCTTCCCAGCCGCCCAAGAAGAGTGACGTCATCCACCACACCTATGTCAAGAGTCACCTGGCGAAGAAGAAGATGAGACAAAATTGGGTAGGATCCTCTCATCAGTATGCAGCGAGCGACAATGCCGTCGAGACGGCATTGAAAGTAGACCGGGAGACTGAAACAGTGACCACAACTCTGGTGGTCGAGGACGTGGAGGTCCAGGATGCTCAGTCTGAGCAGTTGACTAATGAACTTCCTGCGGCGTCCTGTATGTTAGAATCGTCGTGCTATTTGAAGGAGACCGAAGTCAATCCCACTCTGGATTTCATTGTCTACATGAAGGATGAAGGAGGGGAAGATAGCGTTCAGTGCTGAGAATTCGAAATTTTAGATGTCCTTGTAAAATGCTTCGCATCACTTTTAGCTAGTCACAATAGCAATTTTCAAAGTCTCAAGAATAAATCCCGGTCGTATATTGCTCCTCTTCACTGTCTCTGTTCAGGCCAACCATGGCGTTCCGAAGCCCCCTAGAGCACCCGAGAAGCCGCTCTTGCCATACATGCGCTACTCCCGCCGGGTTTGGGACTCAGTCAAGGCTCAGAATCCTGACCTTAAGTTGTGGGAGATTGGCAAGATCATTGGGCAGATGTGGCGAGAGCTACCAGACGTAGAAAAGCAGGAGTTTGCAGAAGAGTATGAGGCAGAGAAGGTGAGTGAGCAGGCCTACCTATCCTACTCGACCTGCGCAGTGTGTGACACCTACTTGCAGCAAGACTATGACCGCGCCATGTCCGTGTACCGCAACTCCCCGTCCTACCAAGCGTACATGCAGGCCAAGAGCCGCGGCAGCGCCGTCATTGAGGATCCGGAGCCAAGGGGTGCGTTGATGGCCCAACTCGCGGGGCCCAAGGGTGCGGAAAGGAGGATCGACATACAACCAGCCGAAGACGAGGTGAAGGCCACGGATGAGGGTGTTGTACAGTTCTGGAACTAAACGTTATCTTACAGGACGACCCCGATAATGGCCTCAGTGTGAAACATGTGGCACACGCGCGCTTTCTGCGCAATCACAGACTAATCAATGAGATATTCAGCGAAACGGTGGTGCCAGATGTCAGGTCTGTCGTTACCACGGCCAGGATGCAGGTGAACAGCCCCGACAACACCACGTTGTACCGACGTTACGTGATTATTTCTTTTTTTGCTAGGTACTGAAGAGACAGGTGCAATCCTTGACGATGCATCAGAAGAAACTCGAGACGGAGCTGACGCAGATTGAGGAGAAGTACAACCAGGTAGTGTATAACTAATTGTTATTGCGTGATGTTAAGTAAGTGCTTACCTAAGCAATGGAACTGTTACAGAAAAAACATAAGTTCGTGGACTCAAGTGATGAATTTCAACGAGAGCTGAAACGTCACTGCTCCAAGGCTGTCGGGGATGACAAGTATAAGGAACTTGTCGCCGAGCAGGTCAGATCAAGAAGAGAAAGCTATAATGGATTCAACGCGATAGCTTCTTCTCCCTTCTTTTCAAAGGTGGATCGCTTGCGCCAAGAGAGAGAGGAGCGCCAGAGGGCTGGCGCACCGACACCACCATCACCTGCGCCTCCATCTGATCCGGCTGACAACAGGCATGTGCTGCAACCAGTGGAGAGGGGTGACGACAACCCAGGTACAGCGAATACTTCGTGATCGACTCTGCAGCATACATACTATTATTTCTCCTTCCCTCAGATGATGACAGTACGACACCATCTCCAGCCGGGGGCGAGGGTGGTCAGGGTGCTGTCAACGGACCTTCACCAGCTTCGGCAAGTGCCGTATCTGCTGCCACTTCCGGTGGATCAACAACAGCTCCATCTGCGACAACAACAGCGACAGCCTCCGAGTCGACTCCACTCCCACCTAGTTCTGCTGCGACAAGCCACAGTGGCGTGGCTGTACCACAGTACGCTGACATGGCGCTGCATAAGCCACAGGGCCAAAGGCTTTCCTTGAGTCAAGGTGACATGTTACTATTCAATGAATCATTTGTGGTTCATGGAGCAATACGTTGACTTACTGTTCACGCACGGTCACAGGTACATCTCATGTCTCCTCTGGATCTGGGCCTAGAGCGTCTGCTGCACCTCCTGGGCCTGAGGCTGATTCTTCTGGATCTCACCCCGCAGCCCCAGGTCAACTGGGTCCGCAGTCAGGCTCGCAAGGACCACCCACAGGTCCGCCACCGCAGCCTCCCCCTCATGGGTCATCCTTGAGTGCTCCACCTGGTTCGGCGGCATCAGGGCCTCCTCCCAATGTTACTGCACCGACAACATATGGTCCTCCGCCTCAGTCACAAGGCATTCCCCCGAATTATCCGCCGCAACAGTATGGTCCACCACCGCCACAGGTCAGTAGTGGACAGTGTCATTGACAGCGGTTATATGATTCGTGTTGTTGCATAATGAAATTAAACTCGCACACAGGGCTATCCTCCGTATGGCCCTCCTCAAAGTGGCTACCGGCCACCCCACCCACCAGGGTATCCTCCTTATGGCAGCGGCCCAGGAGGTGGCAGTTATCCTCCGCCTCCGCATGCAGTAGGTCCGCCGCCTCCTGGTCCGCCGGGACCGCCAGGGCCACCACCTCAGTCATATCCGGCCTATCAGGGAGGATCTGCTCAACCTCCTCCGGGACAACAAATGCCACCACCGCAAGGTCTGTACTACCAGTATGAACAGTATGTAGTACGACAGTGGGGGTAGTATGACCGTGTTTATGCACGACGTGACACCCTGTAACTACTTCCTTATGAGCTGTGCTGTGACAGAGCTACTACTTATAATTTCTATATTTTTCAGTGAACAGCCCTGCGGGAGGTCCGCTACCACCGGGGCCGCCGGCTCCAACTCCACCTCAACCACAGCCACCACCAGGCACGGGAGCAACTCAGGGTCCTCCAGCGGGAGATCCGGCCTCCCAAGATCAGCAACAGCAGTCAACACCGCCAAGCACAAGCCAGTGAAGTTTTATCTTTCCTGCATCATGCGCACATGTGCCGAAGCTTTCATAGGAAAGCTTACAAGAGAAAGAAGTCTGTAGAAGAATCTTCCATTTTATTTTACCTATTGATATTGCGTGTCCTGTATGTTATTATTTACATAAGTTAATTAATGTATGTTGTGCATGTGCTGGTATGTTTTGAATCTCATACAATAGGAAAGTTACTGCATACTCGTGCTTTTTGCCTTCCATGCATAATCACACCCACATGTGTACATGTCAGTATTGCCTAGAATAAATAATGTCAATTACCTATAGATTCACACTGTTCAGAGCATTTCTTTACTGTCAGGTGACGCATGCACTAATCTCACTAGCAGTCAGCTCCCAAAATAGAAAGGTCCTAGGACATCTCAGTCCCAAGACTATCGCAGTCCTGGACATTTCAGTCATGCCTACTTCCTGCACCAGCTTTTCTTTCAACATAAGCGGGACAGTTGCTGCCACCACACTTAAAGGTTTTGCACCTCACCAAAAGCCTTGACAGTCCAGCAGTAGCAAGAGAAGGCAGTCCAGATCTTGGCCGTTTTGATCGTCGTCAGCAGCAGCGAGAGAAGGCAGTCCTGAGCTTGGCAGACCAGATTGCCGTCATCAAAAGTATCAAGATGATGGGGCCGACATTTGCCGACTGTCGTCGATGCTTTTTGTTTACATGTCGAATTGTCACCCTCTTGTACCCTGTCACGCTTTTTTCACCCCCTCACAGAAACTAGCAACCTTTGGCCCGGACGATAGGGTCTTGCATGGTAGTGCATAGCGCCGGAGGACCCGGTGGGTGGAACCCGGTGGAAATGATGGGCCAGGGGGCTGGGATTATTCCATGAAAGTTTCCGTCCATTTCATCCACGTTGGCCCCCTGAAAAAGCCAAATTTTCAGCCTGATTGGCATGCCTCCCTCTCCAGTTGGTCTCATTTTGAGCATCCTAGCACCAAAATGGGCAGCCCCAACCATGAACCTCTGAGTTGAACATTGTGTCTGAGTATCATGTCTACGTATTCCACATCGAAATTCCACCTCAAAATGCCCCAGTGTAGAGCATGAGGTGTAGTCATGCCCATGGCTAATCTTTACGCCAAGGACTGTATTATCCATACTTGAGTAGGAGCAACATCTATCAATCGAAACTTAGATCCACACCTATTTGGTCTGTGAATGAATAAGTTTTCACTGTTGCTTTCGATGGCTGCTGATTGATTTGCTGCTTTGTTGTTCCTCGAAGTCTTGAATTGCTTTTGAAGCATTCGAATTTCTACCTCATAAATGGTCTCCATGTTTTGAATTTGGGTTGGCTTTCATGTCTGTCGACCAATTTTTAGGAAGCAAAATTTTGAAAGGTATTAGTTATTTTTCTTGGTTTCATCAGCTTTTCTTAACCAATGGTCACAGCTCTTCTTCATCATATTTAAACATGTCCGGTGCATAAACAGCAGCTTTTAGGTGTTGAAATGCCTGATAATTAGCAGAGAAAAGGTTCTTCATCCGTTACAACTATGGAAAGTTAATGTCTTTCAAATCAAGTCAGACGAAAAATGTTCAATTGCTATTACTGATCATTAGACTGTTATTTCAAGCAAAATAAACGAGTGTCTAGTACAACTTGACCAGAGAGCACGTATGAACTTTATGAATATCTCATATTTTTATGAACGTTTTGCTGAACGATCATAATTTTGATTTTGATGAACAAACGAATTCATTTGACTTTCTGTTTGCCCACCCTGTCGGATCCACATTCGTCATCGACTGCAAACTGCGCATTTGGCCACCCTGTAGGGCCAGACCGCCCGAACCCGATCCCCGTAGAGACCTCATTGTCAGCCCCTCTCCTTGCATCAATCGTTTTTGCTGCAACTCTTTCCAACGGATACAATTAACCACTTTGCTGTGACGCAAGCGACTGCGGACGACGTCAACTGGGTGATGAAGGCTAAAAAAAACCCCAAACCCGCTCGGTCGACTTTTCTGCAGCCCCACCAAAACCGGATTTGGGGGCTTGACTCCGCTCCAGAAGGTTGGCTGGCTTGCTTGTGTACGATCGAGTAGACTTCTCCTGAGAAGCATTCGATGCACAAACAAACGATACGTAAAAGGAAAATTCCTGCTCCGGGATCCAGATCATCAAGCTGGCCCGAACGCTGCACCGGAGCTTTGTGCTTCCTGTGGAGGGAAGTGATGCCTCGAGCCTCAAGCCCTTTGCGATATGTAGACCACCAGAGGTCTTAGGCCCTAACAACCAGGCAAAATGCAAGAAAATTGGCCAAGAATACGTCATATTCTTCGTATAACACAATCCATACCAAATGTATGTTCATATCGGGAAACTTATTCGAATTATATCTTTATAGTAGTGTTGAAATCATGTTGAATGGCGAGAATCCAGCAACAGAAAAAACCTTGGTCGCCAATATACTTGTGTCTTAAGTGCATCTATCGAGTCCTTGCCGAGACACAAAAAGCAAAAAGATCAAGGACCGAAACACTACACTTGGTCACAATCAACAAACCTTTGCCAAACATATTAACATTAATTATACGAGTTAGGTTCTCTCTTAGGGAAAGGAGGATCTTCTCGCATTCAAATTGCCCTACTTGAGCTGTTTCACACCAACAGCAGTCATTTTGCATACTAAAGCATGATTGTGTTGCTGAACGGATCGTGATTCGTGGCCCGTGAGCCCGAGATTGTCTGAGTCGCTCCATCACTAGTGTGTAGGCTGGTCTTCTCCGCCTGTGCCTCTCTCAACCCATTCACACGCCTGGAAAAACTGGAATTAGCTGAGGCATGACCAAATTACTCATTTTCGTTCATCTCTCTCAGCCAATGTATTCAGCCTCCGATCACACTGCAGTCGCCACTCAAACCTTTGTGAGTAAGAAGGCTGTGCGCACAATATAAGAGTCATTACATAGGTAAAGCCCAAAGTTCGAGCCTGCTCGAGCCCTCGTCAGCCCATTCCAACTCGAGCTGCAGCAACTGAAGCAGCAGCACCTGCACCTCGTCGTCTACAACGCCTATTTCCCCCTACCCACTTAGGCAGCGGCCCAGAAGTCGACGTAGTTCGGGGAGGAGGAGAGAACCTTTGTCTGGATCGTCACCACCATGTCAATCGTCGCCCCGATCATCAGGGTCTCCACGGACCGGCGACGTGAGTCTCCTCAGTCACAAAATGGCCCTGGCAGAGTAGAGCTTTCTGCGCACTTTCTTTTTTTTTTTTTTTGCTCTCTTCAAGCTGCGTCATGTGGTTCAGCGTCAACTTGCCCAATACTTGTATTAAAGTTCCTGTGTTTTATACAGAACTGTACCGGAGGAACTTATTTGGAGGCTTGGTCAGATTTGGATAAGTTGGGGTACAAACTCTAATGTACAGAACGATGTTACGTAATCATGTCGCAGTCTACAGCAGCTGTTAGTTCGTAGCAACAAGTTGCATGGTATGATTATAGAGATTTATCACTCTTAAGGCGAATAATTTTTCTGCTACCACAGCGCAGGTTCAACGTTGATGAATAAATCATTTGTGAACGAGCTTGGAACTGAACAAGAACTTGGACACCACGATGATGTGCTTATGCACTGCAATGGGGCGTTCAATGCGTAGTACGTTCCTAAGCCTGTTCTCGTCCCAATGGGAGTACAAGTAGTGGAGTAGGGCTGAGCTCCTCCAGGCGAGTCGGAGCTGAGGAACTTTTCTATGCCAAAGTCTTCATGCAAGAATCAAATACTTGAGTCACAAGCTTATTGTTATTTGCAGGGTTGCTACTAAGTCCTTTGAAAAAGATTATAACTCCCGAATTAGGGGGTCAGTTTGGACAGGAACCTAATTCCGCCACTCCAGTCCTTGTATTACAAAGAAATATTCTCTGTGGGACAACGTGGCGAAGTTGGTTCTGGTTCTTTGTTGCACCCCTTCAGTGGGGATGTTATAGGCCTTCGCCATGGAGTGTCTGAGGGCGTCCACGCTGCTGTGGTGCCTCTGGCAGGCTCCCTTCTCTTGATAAGGGTCGATGCTCTTTGCAGTCTTTTCATTCGAGTGGCCTCATTGGACGGTGCTTGCACTTCCGCTTGAATGCTGTCATCCCGAGGTCCTTTGTCACGATGTCCCTGATGGTCTTGCATGGGACGCCTTTGGCCATAGTGCTCGTGGATCGCTTCGGATGCGGCTTTTTGGTCTTCCCCACAAACTTAAGCGACCTTGCTGTCCTCAGTGGGCTCTAGAAGCCTTTAGACAATACAGGAATACACTAGTCTTAAGTTTTGTGTAGCTACACTGCAGAAAGAAGGGAAGACTTAGTACCAACCCTACCCGTACATAGAAGGGGGTTCCAGTTGTGCAGTCTGCTCTCATTGTGCAGCAAAGTGTAGCTCCAGACTAAATGTATGTAGTGTTCAGTAGTGTGTTGAGCTAACCCATACATGACAAGCTTCCATAGCAAGCTCGCTTGCTAGCAACAGTTCCATTCATGCAAACTTCACCTTCCTTGCCATAACTGAGTTGTCGTAAAGACGGTGAACTTAAATTTGGGGATGCCATATAGTTGACATTGGTGGCCAAAGCCCCTGTTGAAGAGCATCAGTGATTTAACATTAGACTGACAGTATGGTAAAACTGTTCTAACAACTATATGACTTTTCAGTGTCCAACACTGACCCCACCAGAGCCCTCACGACGGCTAGACACTTGAGCTCCTTTCAGGTGGAGAAGTACACCTTCATGTTTAACCAGCTCTTCGACCTGCACAAGGTGAGAGCATAGCTGGGCAAAGCATGTACGACACTTATAGTGATGTCATCGCTGCTCCTCCTTATGTAGAACTTCTTGATCGAAGAGTCTGACATCTACGCCCTGGCGGAGAAGATGCGCAAGTACGCGGGTTGGTCCGAGGACAGTGACTCCTACAAGCGGACCTTGGACGTCCAGTTCATCTTCCTCGAGTGTCTGCAGGACCAGGTCAAGATGGAGCAGGGTGGGTGCGCATGAGCAGCAGTATGATGTATGTGTTGAGTACGCCATCCGACCTACCCCCGAATCTGTCAGCCGCCAGCACCCACGACGACGTCATTGCCAGCTGGGACACGGCCTTGACCTATAAAGCGCCCAAGGTGACCTCCGTCTCGCTACAGCAGTGGCTCAACATGTGGGGCAGACTAACCTACTGCGCCGCCGGACTTGGGGACTTCCCCATCTGGGTGCAGATGTTGCCCAATATCTTCTTCGACGTCATTGACCTTGACAGTGAGTGGTAAGCGAACGTAGTTCACGATCCTGTCTCAACAATAGCATTTAAAATCAGAGGACGAAGAACTGACCTTTGAGGAGTACAAGAAGTTCTACCGCGACTTTGTGGGCGTCCCCGTGGATGAGCTCGACAAGGTGGCCAACGAGGGATACAGGGCGATGACGGCTGTAAGAGATAATTTTGTTGCAACAAATGTGTAGCATAGCTCAAACTTAAGGACTCGCTTAGTAAAGTAAGCAAAAAGCAAGCACAAGCAACACAACATATCATGCTGCAGAGGTGCAAGAGGTGTGACTACGAGTGGTTGTAAAAAGAAATTGCCATGCATGAGGATTTTGCACTGGTCAACGTCCAGGCTTACGTAGCTCTCCAATAATAGGTCGATACCCAAAAGATGATGCAGTCAACTGACACTTTAAAATGTTTTTTGAACATTTCATGATTTAGTGTAAAAGTTCATGACAGTTTTGTGCCTGTATTTGTCTGTCATTGTTGAAAAAGGGAACGTGGCAAACCCTTCAAGATCAGCTTCAGACTCTCGTTATAAGCATTTTTAAATGACATAAAGATATGTGTTCAATGTAGAGAACTCCTACAAGTTGAGTCATCTACTTGCTGCTCAAGTTAATCCTGCTGCAGTACCACACGTTTCATCCATGGTCGTGATTGTCTATAGCAAGAAAGTTATTCTACACCTGGTGACAGCGAATGTGTGCTAAAAATTAGCCTGATCTACAAGGTAACTCTGTATTGACAGTCTGATTTTGCTATTTATGAAACGTCCAACACACACATCTATTTAGTGATGCTCGGGCTGCCAGAAGTCTTTATCACCTCCTCCGCACATGTACTTATCATTGTTGTCACCGAGTCTCTGGCAAAAATACACACTTGTACCATGTTCTAGGGTGGCGACTACAAGTTGACTCGCGACAACTTCTGCTTCTGCTTTGCCAACTTTTTGCTGGGCCGCTCCATCTACGGGCCCGGCAAGTACATCTTTGGGATTTTCGACAACAGAGACATCGATGAAACTTTCCAGGTACATTTTTGTATTTAAGATAAGTTTTCAGTTTTAAATACTGACTGACACTTTTGTAGGTCGTTTACAACGAGGAAGATGAAGAGGAGTGAGAGATGGACTTGCTGAAGGAATTGGCAGAAATAACACAATGAAACAGGAAACTTTATGTATGCAAGATAGGGAATAGTATATTTATGCTTCATCGGATATCAACTGTATGCAAGATCTAGGAGGAGTGAGTCAGGCATCAGTATTGCCACAATGCATGTACATACAGAGCATACTGTATGCGTAAGTGTGCTATGAGGAATTTTACTAATAATTTTACCATATAAAAAAGATTATGAATAAATAGAAATAATGGATCACTTTGACTGAGTTGGTAAGAAGGACCCAGCGCAGAGTGGACGAAAGAAACTCACAGTGCTAATCTCCACATTCGTAAGGGGTTGCAAATCATCTACATTTGTACAGGGTGGCCAAGGGAAATTGGCAATGTTTCTTCCTCCTATTGAATAAGCAGGATGTCTCTGGAGTTCACTCTGTATTGACATAAACAGCTCACCGATGGAGTTGACCGTGTACGGGTCTCCTTTGTTACCACCTCCCCAAGTCTTTCTAGAGTCAGCTGAACTCCATAGGAGTGCTGACATGTGCATGCAGAATGTAGTTTCTGAGCTTTTTCAAGGAGAGCCACTGAAGAAGAGTCCAAAAGGCTTGCAAGACATCTGGAAAGTCCCCTGAGTGGATCTGGCTAAGTTGGACTAAATCGACACACTTTTACAAGCCCTTTTTGCATCTCAGCTTGGTCAAAAAGAGGCCTTGGGCGTCTTGATCATGATGAACACGGACTCGTATCATGGACACGAAGAAGAAGTTGACTGCGCTCATAAGCGTTCCCGTGGTCCGATCGATGGCCAAAAAACTCTACTACATACTACGGCTACTGCTACCCCGTCAGAGATTGATCTTGGCCGTCCTCAGATTCCTCGCTGGGTGCTACACAATCTTTCCTCCGTCAACCACGTCTCCCATGCTATCTACTTGGTCTGGGACTTGATCCTGATTCCTAGGGCGTCCCTCCAAAAGGCTGTTTGTTCTGTGCTCTTTGACCTTCTGCAGCTGTTTTCCGCATGCAAAGGTCAAGCTGGATGTGCTCAAATGAAGTGAAAGGGACAAGAGTATGATCTTTCTGGCTGTCTCGCCCTATGTTCCTCGTCTGGTTGCAGTCACCACTCCCCTTGGACAAATTCCACAATCTTGGACGTCAGTTTGTGACCTCACATGAACAAAACAGCCATATCTTAAAATGCCTGAACTTGCCCAAGTTCAATTTCTTTTTCAGGGATGACATCTACCCTTGCTTGACACTTTGAAAATAGTGCCAACCTTTGCCTATGTCTGCAATTTGAGAAGTCACGTTGAGGCTAGCTCAAAAATTTCCCCCCTGCTGAGTTACTGCTGAGCAATATGCCTTCATAATATGTCACTACAATGCGGGCTGCCACTTGCAATCGGGCTATAAGCAACGGATTTTAAGTTTCTAAAATTTTTCAACCTTTGCTTGCGTTGTAGTCACAACCCTGTGTCCTGTCCCTCAGCGCAAGCAAATAGCATGAGTTAGGAATTAGATAAGTTCAGTTACGTTGAGTATATTTCCTATGTCTAATACTAGTCCACGGTAATCACAGCCTGCTGTCAGGTAAGCATAACAAGGAATAAGTTAAAGAAACAACAAGAGGGACCGAGACCTTGAGTGAAGCATTCATGTCTGCCTCAGTTCCGGAAAGCTTCGTAAGAGGTGTCGTCGTCCTGGAACTTCTTGACCCATTCTCTAGTCTTGTCCAGGTAGTAGCTCTGCAAGAGTGGTCTGTAGTCTGCATATCTAAAGCTCTTGTCGGCTGTCTCTTTGGGGACGGCTTCTTCAATCTGGGTGCCCTCGTGCCATTCGTTGAAGGAAGTGATGGTGACGATTGGAGCCCGGGCAGCCAGCGCGGTGCGCCAGGAGCGATCGTAATACTCGCCGTCGTGTCGCTGGCGCATGTTGCCGACATTCCAGGGGCGGACGCGGGTGTCGTCATAGCCGGGACCAACAGAAGGGGCGAAGAGCAGCGACTGACGGACAGCGAAGTCATGCAGACTCTTCCAATTCTTCCAGGAGGACCCGTAGGTGAAGCCGTTGGCAGCAAAGTACGTAAAGAAACCGTCAAATTTGGCCCTTTTTACATGGGCGCGGTCCCGGAGCTCGGTCAGCAGTCCGAAGAACAGTGCGTCCAGGCGGGTGTCACGCACGCTGAGGTCTCCACGACGGCTGAAGAGCCGCTGCCATTCTTCCCCTGGTACCCTGTAAGAGTCGTACAAGTAGAAGACGGGTAGTTGTCGAGTCCGGTTCACCGGTCGCCTGTAGAAGGCCGGGTGCGACCCGTACTGGTTAAGTGCATACACCAGATGCTGGCGAAAGGTCTCAGCCGTCAAATTTTGATAGGGCTCCACCATCAGTGCCAGCTTGAGCCCATGCTGTTGGGCGGCATCGAGCAGTGGGAGCACACAGTCGTCAGAAGGCAGTCCGTTTTCGTCTGACAGACCCGGAGGGTACCACGACAGCACGAGGACGCCTGCCCCGGAGCGTTGCAACTGGCGCATGTGGTCTGAGATCACTGCTGGGTCACGGCTGCTGTAGGCACCAAGCCGGGGAAAGAACGAGGCGGCAATGTCGTCTCGATCTGGATCGTGCTCTCCTTGCGGATACCGCTTGGCCCCGTTCTTGTTCCAGTTTTCCAGGTACTTATGATTCCAATGTAAGTAGGCGCCGTCGAATTTCTTGGAGCCGTACCACGGGTAGTAGAATATGTGTACGTCGTAGGACACAACGTCGGTAGATCCGCTGCTGTTGCGCGGAGTCAGGAGCGAGTTCTTCTCTCTCCGCTCCACCTGCACCTTGTCTAAGTTGTGATGACTTGATGACTTTTCTCTTACGTCTGGTTCAGGTACATCCAGACTTCCAGCATTAAAGTGCTCCATACCTGAAAAACTAGAGAACTTGCTTCTCTTGCCTAGGAACTTTTTGCAGGAGTCTACCTCGAACGTCATCCGCTCGTCCTTCGAGTAGACCGGTTGCCTCCCCGGTCAACTCTTGAGCGTTGTCTGAATCGGGCGCCAGGAAGATCACGGCAGCCAGGACGGAGACTGACACGAGCAGAGCCACAGACAGGAGGCTCCTTCGGAATCGGCCAAGAAGACGTCTTCGCAACGGCGGCATCCGGATCATCGTTGATGTTTGCGAGCGACCGGCAGATTCCGCACCAGCCGACGGCAACATGGACTCGTCGTTTCGCAGCTGTCAAGGTGCGCTAACGGATTGGACGACCATGAGGACCGCAGAGATGTCGCTCGAACCTCGCTTCTGCTGACTTAGATTCTTTCCTCTCACACTCAAGTGCCCAGCCAGACTGGGCTCATTTGGGCCTGAACTAGAAAGGCCTAAGGCGCGCGCTCGCTGATCCTCCAGCGTGGCATTGTCAGACCATTGGATGAGGTTTTTCTCTTGTAACGCCTCCGCACAGGTGATTGCTGGAGAAATCACCTGGAAAAATCCCTAAGGAGACTCCCCCTCCTCGACCCCCGCTTCCTGGCCGCACAGAACTGTCCAGCACCTGTTCATAAGTCAGCACCTCGTATTCCCTACTTTATTACCCACTTCTGTGATATTGCAGCTCCACAAGCTCTAATTTACATCATGGAAAAGCTTGAAGCTTTAACAGTTCAAGTTATTCACTTTACTTTGGATGGAACTGAATCTTTTAAGTCGCGCTGGCCATTTTGTCAATGTAATTTACATTGTGCACTGTACTGATTGATGCGACCCCTAATGTAACTTCTGTAATCCTATGGGATTGCGCACTTTACAGCCGTAGCAGTTAACTTCTTCACTTTGCGGGGGATTTCATATTTAAGGCAATGTCAGCAATGTAAACACATGAAAATTGGCTATATCGACTCAATTCTCCACCACAGTGCCTCGACTGCAGTGGCCACAGAGGGCCTTGACTGTGCTTGACTACAGTGGGCCTTGACTTCTGCACAGGCGTGACCTTTCTTAATATTCCAGTTACCCAGACCCAGTTGGAAAGCTCAGTAGTTTAAGTTATTATCTCCACTTTTGGATAAACTTGTGTTTTAAAGGAAGTATTGGCGATTGACACAAAAAGTTACTATAGACGCCCGATTTTTTTCTGCAGAGTGAGGAGTGATCACTTTTTGAGGGGTTTTCTATCATTTCAAGAGCTCCATGATCAGGATTGACCAAGAGACACTGGAAAGCAAAACCAGTGAAAATTTAAGCTTTTGCATTGCTACCTGGCCATGGACCAGTACCGCAACCTGCGATTCTTTGATGGCCGGCAGTACCTTTGGCAGTGCTTTTTTCCCTGGAATATCGCGGTAGAGCTCCGTACAAGAACACTAATCAAGTACAGTTAGTACTTCCCCTAGTTGTAGTTGTAGTCATCTATTGTGGGATAGTTGTAGTCATCTCTCTGAGAGTCATTAAACAAAGTGGTGATCATTTTGAACTATAGTTAAAGTTTTAATTTTAGTCCAAAATGATCACTCAATAACTAGCATGACTGAAGAAACCTCCTACACGTTGTCCTCCATTCATTTTGATGAGTCTCGTCGCGTCTTTACTCTTTATTCCCATGAGTGTGCTTTGATGAAGGTGTTGGGATAGAGGAAGTTGCAGTCATAAGTGTTGATCCAGAAGTAAAGGTTGTAGATGTTGGGGTAGTCGGAAATGTTTGTCCGAGCTGTCACTGATTTGTAGTTCGCAATACCATGAATAAGTCGTGGCAACGCTGCTTGGCAGCTATCGTCAGCTTTGGCCAGCTGGGGCCCAAGCGACGACCGAGAAGCCATTGGAGCTGACAGGAGGATCTCGGAGATTTCCATCATGGCCTCCAGCGCGCTGAGGAGCCTGTTGCCGTTCGCTTTCTTTCCCCAGAAGGCCGGGATCTCCCACCCCGTTAAAGGTTGGTGCATTAACGAAAACTACGGGGCGCCCTTGACTCCGTTCGTTTTAGGCGCCCTCCCCTGGCTGCTCCGCCATCGACGAGGCTACGCCACCACCGAGGACGAGGGCAAGAGTCCGGAGACTAGACGTAAGTAAGGGGAGCACTGTAGTGAAGTGCTTTTACGTAAGGTACCTTTTGTGCAGCCACCGTTCGCAAGTTCGACCCGGTGCAACGGTCTGAGTTGTCGGAATTCGGTCGGTACGTGGCCGAATGCCTGCCCAAGTACGTGCAGAAGGTTCAGCTCACGGCTGGAGACGAACTGGAGGTTCTCATCGCTCCCCAAGGTGTCTCCACCGTTATGAGCTTCCTAAAAAACCACCACAACGCCCAGTTCACCAACCTCACAGACATCGCAGGGGTTGATATGCCTACCAGGGAGAACAGGTTTGAGGTGAGCTCAAGAATTTCCTACGAGTGTCGTGCGGACGTGCTAACTTCTCCACCGTCATGCAGATCGTCTACAACCTTCTGTCCTTGCGCTATAATTCGCGCATTCGTGTCAAGACCTATACCGACGAATTGACCCCCATCGAGTCGATCAACGACATCTTTAAGGCCGCAAATTGGTACGAGAGGGAAATCTTCGACATGTTTGGTGTCTACTTCGTCAATCATCCCGACCTGAGGAGGATCCTCACCGACTATGGATTCGAAGGTCACCCGCTCAGGAAGGATTTCCCCCTCTCTGGCTACGTTGAGGTGAGCCACTTGTCAACTGACGATCGTATTAGTCCAGCACCTCTGGTTTTCTCCTTCTTCCAGTGTCGCTACGACGACGAACTCCGTCGGGTGGTGTACGAGCCAGTGGAGCTGTCGCAGGAGTACAGGAAGTTCGACCTGGCAGCGCCCTGGGAACAGTTTCCGAACTTCCGAGAATCCTTGCCTGCCACTGAGGAAGTTTCCATCCACACAGCTGAGATCGAGGGGAAGAAGTAGTTCTCCTCATACTGTTCGAGGTGCAGCGGCTGCAATGCCTCCGTCTGCCATGGACTGGAGTGTGCGTACGTTCGTGTAGCAAAAGAGTCAGTCAGTGTGCAAACTGTATCTATATTTCTCTTCAGCTTCATGTAACGTATATACTTATCGAGGAAGACTATTCTCGTGAATGACGTGATGCAGCACAAGGATGTTAGATGTTGCACACACTATGCGATAGTCACATGTTCGGGCTACGAGCATAGTTGTGCTAATAATAAAAGTTATCCTACGGAATTAGATAAGCAATATCAAAGAAGATATAATGAATTAGGGAGCAGCAACTGACACTGACCATGGAGTGAAGTAGTGCTTGCAACTATGTGATCACTTAAAGAGGTATAACATGTGATTCAGGTTAAGGTACCATTTGTGATCTGAGGCAATTTTGATTAGAATCGGGCAAAGTTCAATTTGATATTTTAACAGATATTCAACAAGGATCGAAATACTAAGGTCACTGTAGTTAACGGTGCCATCCAGCAGGGTTAGTTGTCTTTGTTCTTGCATGACTCCCTAACAAAGAAGGGTTTCCTTACTGATCTTTCTTGTCCAAGAGATGCCCGTCTTTGCTCCCTATCAGATACTGAGTTACGTTAGACGCGTCGTTGAGGGCAGTGCATCCCGCACACCCGGCACAGACTTGACACTTACAGTGCTTGGCGTGGAGCATCTCATACGAACGTAGGTCCACAACCATAGGTGAGATTCAGTGAGGAGCAATGATGTGAGCAATTGTCTAGTACTATCTGTCTTACATGAAGCGCATGTAGTATTGTGACGGAAACGAGATTTATCACTGAGACTTTTCAGCAGCTGGGGCGGAAGCTGCTTCATCTTCGTCCTGGGACAGGAGCTTTGGGGCAGTCAGGATAATGGCAGCCGCGCCCAGTGGTGCGGTGATGAGGATGACGAGTACCGCGATCGTCAGAACCTTTTGGCCCAGTTCTTGAAAGTCCGGGTTCGGCTCATCCATGCTGTTGGCCGTGTCGAGAGCTAAAGACCCGAAGGCGGCCTGAACAGTTGCTTTGGGCAGCCAGGCCAAGGCCACAAAGAGTCGTTCACGGGCACTCAGGTTGCCGCCGTAAACGACGACGTAGGAGACGGCAATGCGGACGGAGAGCCCGACCAAAAGGACGCAGATGCCCAAGCCAATAGTAGATGTGTCGAGATTCGACAGCTGGGAACAGACGATTTTAGTAAGTAGGAGTAACCGATGTAGTTGTGCCATACCTCGATTTCCATGCCGATAAGTCCAAAAAGAATCGGTTGAAACAAGATCCACAATTTGGCATAGAACTTAGCGACGGCGCTTTCTCCTTCATCACCAGCCTGTCTGCGCCAACCGACTCCCGCTACGAAGGCCATGACTAGAACGGCGAGGGCGCCAGAGCCAAGGTAGTTCAGCCGCTGGCTGCCGAAGAGCGCCATCATCCCTCCGCCTAACAGGTAGACGCAACGGAGTGGCCAAAAATTTGAGTCCTCTCGCGTAGGCAGATAGATGGCTAAGATACCATAGAACACGCCGAAGACAATTCCGATCAAAGCCTCCAGAGGACCCTGGAGTGATAAGCGGTTACTTTACTAAATCAGGATGCATGTCCAACCTTCCGACCTGGAAAATGGAAGCGACCAGATCTTCGCCAGGTTTGAACGTGATGCCCAGGAGAATGGTGAATCCCGATATGGCAAGGACGTCGTCGACACTGGCTGCTGCAATCACCAGCGTGGGGATGCCCTTGGAAACGCCGTAACCTTTTTCCTGCAGCTGTAGCAGGCACGGGACGACCACCGCCGGGGAGACGGCGGACATGAGGAACCCGAGAATTAAGCCCCACAGCCAGGGAAAGTTGAGAATGAAGTGAGACGCCACAGCCACGGTCAGTGTTTCAGCAAGACAAGGGCTGAATGCCAAACGGAACACCATGCCTGAAAAAAGTCAGAAATCACCGCAACTGTGAGCTACACTATCTTCAAGCATGACTCTTACCGCTGAGCCTTCTTAAAGCATCTGGATCCAAGCCCAATCCTGCCCTCATCAGAATGATGACGAGAGCCAAGCCCCTCAAAGTGGGAGACCATGCCGTCTTCCAGTCATCCGGTAACGTGACTCCAGGCAGATTTCTTAGCACAATGCCCACCAGCAACATCCCAAGAAGAGGAGGCAGTCTCACAAACGACACACATTTCCCTGCCACCAGTGCCAGCACTACCAGCACGATAAGCAGGAACATAGGCCCTTTGGGTGGCGCTGCCGCCGCCGGGCCAAATACGGCTAGACATGTGAGCCACACGATGACCGGGAGCAGGACAAGCCCGGCAATTAGGCCGACCCGTCCGTGCGGCGGGCAGCGCAGTGACTGTAGAATGATCTGGGTGCGTGAAGGCTCTTCCGGCAGCGGGTTCTTCTCGGCCAGTACTGGCGACAGAGCCGACTCTAGCTTCTCGAGGCAGTGAGTCCTCTGCGAGGAGGATGACTTTTGGTCGGCGTCTGTCACGCCGGCATCCAGTACAATGGCGGCCGAAGAGGAGGCAGTGGCGGGAGGAGGCGCGATCCCACCCATGGGCAAAGTGTCTGCCTCGTGCACGGCCTTCATCGCAGGGTCAAGCTGTTCGGACTCTGCTGAGGCGTCGAGGCCACCCCGATCTCCTCCACCATGCTCTTCGTCGTCTGTGCCGCTGCCACTGGTGTCGAGGCCCTCCTCTGGAAAGTAAGGCGGTGGAGGCTGTCCTCGAAGGCCGGTCGAAGTCGAGGCCGCCTGATGATCTGGGGATGACATCGCGGGGGATCGCGGCGACTGTCAAGACGAGACAATCGTCATCACAGACCTGTCCAGTCCTAGTAGGTCGCTGCCACTTCCAGTCTAGAGACGATCATCACTGGCCAGTGGCCGATCTCGGCTCTGCTGCTTTGCTTCATGTGTCGTCGTGCCAGTGGAGGCGTCTTAAACCATTGAGTTGAAGGTCGGCGGCAGCGGACGCTTCTCGGCCGTCGATGCTCTCGGCCGACGAGGCCTCGCCTGGCACCACCGACTGTAGATGGTTTTTGGGACTTGCCATCCCTTACTGTCTCCCGAGAGGCGGTAAAATGGCTTCGTAAGCAGGTACAATAGGGTGTAGGAAGCCTCATCCCGTAGTCAAAGTTGCAAAGAGACACTTAAATCGCCATCACAGACTTAAATCATTCTCGCAACTCTCCAGTTACCTACATGTTTCTTTTTCCTTAAAAATTTCTCTGTTAAGAGTATTTTGCAGTGCATTCGGACAATGGCAGCGCTGAAGTGCAGCTACAGCCGCAGCCACAGCTGCAGCCTCAGCAGCAACTGCTTGCGGAGCCGATTCCGGAAAGCGCTTATTCACTGTCCGTTCTGTATCCTCTCCCGTCATGACGTCCATCGGCACCGGCTATGACCTCTACACCAGCCAGTTCTCGCCCGACGGCCGCGTCTTCCAGGTCGACTACGCAGCTAAGGCCGTGGAGAGTTCAGGCACGGCCCTGGCGCTGCGCGGTCGCGATGGCGTCGTCTTCGCGGTCGAGAAGATCGTGACGTCCAAGCTGTACGAGTCGACAGCCAATCGCCGCCTTTTCACCGTCGACACGCACGTGGGCGCCGCTGTCACAGGGTTGCTGGCTGACGGCCGCGCCCTAGTCGATCGCGCGGTCGGGGACGCTGCGGACTACAGAGACGAATATGGCACAGAAATCCCGCTGAAGTATCTGGTGGACAGGGTCTCCATGTACATGCATGCATACACCCTCTACTCGGCCATCAGGCCATTCGGCACCAACATCATGCTCGGCACGTACACCAAGGAGGAAGGAGCACAGGTAAGCACCTCCCATGTTGGCCGTTGATTCACTTAACGTGATTACTAAAAATTCATGTAGCTCTACGCGATCGAGCCCTCTGGCGTCAGCTATGGATACTGGGGATGCGCCGCTGGCAAGGCAAAGCAGGCGGCTAAGACAGAGATCGAGAAGTTGAACGTCAAGGAGATGTCCTGCAATGACCTCATTAAGGAGGCAGCAAAAATCATTCATCAGGTAGAACGCCCTATTTCGTACCCTCGTCAAGTAGATACCAGTAACAGAAATTACCGACCGTCTGCTTTGCAGGTCCACGATGAAGTCAAGGACAAGATGTTTGAACTGGAGCTCTCTTGGGTGACAGAGTCCACTGGCGGAAAGTATGAGAGAGTCCCCAAGGAGGTATTTGAAGAGGCTGAGAAGTTTGCCAGAGCCGCACTAGAAGATGACTCTGACTCTGATGATGATATGTCCTGAGATCAAATCCTACAATGAGACCAATATAAAGGAGAACTTGTGTTTCATTTTGCTGCACATAATTTATTGGGAGTTTATGTTACAAGTTTCTTTTTCGTTGTACTGTTGGGCGCTACAACATCTGCAACAACACTGCTGGATTCTTTAAGTGTTTTCTCTGCTTGCTTCTTCATCAACTTCCTCTTCTTCCGGGCATCCCTCTTCTGAGCCATGTCAGTAACAGCACTGGAAGAGTTATCTGCCCCAGTTTCGGCAGCCTGGTGTCTTTTCTTCCTCTTACGAATAATCTTCTCCAGTTTTTTCTCCTCTTCTTCTATGTCGGGGGCAACACCATTGTCTTCATCATTACCTTGTTCTTCATCAGCGTCACCCACCTTTTCGTCGTCTTTGTTGTTCTTCGGGTCAGCATTAGACAGCTTTCTCAGTTTTGCCACAAAGAATCCATCCATATTGTGAGCGTGTGGGTAGAACCGCTTGGTCAAGTTCATACTTGGATGATATCTGAACTCTCTAAACTTTGAGAAGCCTTCTACACCAAAGTCCAGCCCAGTGGGCACCAGCTTGACTCTCCTCTTTCCTAGAGCATAATTGATTACATTTTCATTCTCCTCAGGCAAAATCGAGCAGGTGGAGTAAACAAGATATCCACCAGTCTTGGACCGAGCATCGAGAGAATCAATGGCAGCTAGGATAAGCTCCTTCTGCAGATGAGTGATCTTTGCCACATCCTTGGGAGTCTTGCTGGTCTTGGCAGAAGGATCCTTAGCAATGACGCCAGTGCCTGAGCAAGGAGCGTCCAGCAGTACCCGGTCAAATCCTTTCATCACCTTTGGCATTTCACGCCCATCAAGGCAGCACACGACAGAATTAGTCACACCAAGGCGGTGCAGGTTTCCAACTAGGGCCTTGGTACGGTCTTTGTTTGCATCATTGGCATACATCAGACCAGTGTTCTTCATAAGTGCTGCAATGTGTGTGGTTTTGCCACCAGGTGCTGCCGCCATGTCAAGGACCTTCTCATTCTCCTGTGGTGCCAGTGCCATCACTGGTAGTAGACTCGATGCTCCCTGAAGAATGTAGTGGCCAGCAAGGTACTCCGGTGTAGCGCCAAGAGGCACCTGAGAATTGTAGATGACCAGCCCAACCTTTGACCACTTTCCAACCGGATCCAGGTTAACACCTCGGTTGATGAGAGCTTGTGCCAAATCTCTGCGCCTTGTCTTAAGTGTGTTGGCACGTGCTGTCACTGGACGTTGAACCTCATTGGCCTCCAGTACCTCAGTGATATCCGACAATGGGAAGATCTGGAGAAACTTGTCCATCATGTACTCATTGTAGTTATAGTAGCTACACAAGTCTTTCCTCAGGCAGTCCAAATATTCTTCTCTGCTGCGTCCAGGCTCTCGCCGTTTTGAGAAATCCTGAAGCACTGCCATGACGTCACTAATGCGACTTTGCAAAATCTGGAGATCTGGAGGCTGATTCGCTTCAATCTCCAGCTCCTGACCAGAGGGCAGCACAAAGGTCTCTCTGTTTTCAAAGTTGAGCTTCAACTCTTTATGGCTGTCCTTCTGCTCTCGCTTCTGTTCTTTCTCCAACTTCTTGGACTGTTTTTCTATAGGCAACAGGTTCTCATCTTCATCTTCCACACTATCATCACTAGAAACGTCGTCATCAGCTTCAGATTCCTCAGATTCTTCAGAGGCATCGTCATCTTCTAATAACTTTTGCTTCGTAGCTTTTACGGGCTTGAGCCACTCCTTGTTCTCATCTGTGTAATGCACAGGCTCCTCTTCACCTTGATCCTGTTCATCCTCTTCCAGAGATCTACCAGCCTCTCTTTCTTGTGCCTTCAGTTCCCGTTTCCTCTTTCGCTGCTGTTGTCGACGGCTCTGAAGTTTCTGCTCAGGACCAGTGAGAGCAGACAACTCAGGTGCTCCCTGCTTGCGGGCCTTCTTGCCCGGGCCCTTCTTGACCTTCTCAGCGAAGTCGCCTTTGCGCCCCATTGTAACGAATTGAAATACGTGCTGCTAGCACGAGAATCAAGACCACAACCACGTTGAACAGACTAGGGATAGATACCGATTCCTCGGACGTTCGAATCCGAGCCAAACAAACTGTCTCCCCAGAACTCCCCGAGGACTCGAACCTTTATCAGATGATCAGGACCAGTGGTGTCTATGAGCACGTATGTCCCCAGGACCCATTTGCGATGGGATTGGTATATCCTGGCTGGCCTATCCTCATTCATGAGAAGGCTCAAAGTGAAATCAGGGCACATCCCTAGTAGAGACTTCTCGTCGATTGTTTATGTTTTATATTTTGTTTTCGTCGTGCTCCAACTTTCAGCGTTGCCAACCATTTACGACAACAGGATCAAAACCCAGAAGAAGTCGTGATGAGATTGAACAGTGTTCCTTGCGTTCTCGGCCTTGGCCGCCTCATTCACAGCATGTAAGGAGAGGGTCCGCTGTATGACTTAATTCTGTAACTTATGTATACCTTCAAATTTGGACTCTCTGCCATAAACTATTATTTGATGGTGTCAGTTTCATCTGAAAATAGAACGTTTTAAATCCGGTTCATGCACACCGAGACTTTTCTGCCAACCACATCTCCAAAGACACTCTCCTCTGTTATTCCAAGGTGATGCACAGTAAAGTAACAAATTGTCATAGCAGATGCCATAGCAATATGTTAGTGAAGTGAATTTTTGAGTGTCATCCAAGAGGATCCCGTTGACTGAACTGCCCGAGCCCATCACATTACTCAGGTCCATTATATAAACGTCTGTGACATATTTCAATCATACTGTGACCACCACTTGCAGTGTCCATTACTTTTGGGCGTAGATTTTGCTCCTGTTGCTCGACAGCAACAGGAGCAAAATCTTCTTTCCTGTTTTCTTTTATTTAGATACAGCTACAAAGTGAGGGAAGTCCTCAGCCCTTACATGGAGATGAAAGGATTCTTCATGCAGACAAAGGTTAGCCCAACAAACTGAGGGATCTCGGCCATCCCTCACATGTTTTCATTTTGTTTCTCTCCTCAGCTACGACTGAGAAGTTGCTGACTCCAGGCCTACAAGGATGCTTGCTGCTCTCCTCAGAGTTCTTCCTCCTACTGCCATTCATCACCTTTTTAGGGAAAGTTGGCTGTTACGTAGGACTACGCGATATTACTACGGTAGCAGGGTCAAGACACGTATGAGACATTAGAGTGCAATTGTTGCAGGATAGAACATAGGATGCTCACCGTTGCACTGTTGTTGCTTGGAGCTTCAATGGCAGCTTTTGCAAGACCGATCCGGGACAGCAGCTTGTGGAAGATGAGGGGTAGGATATGCTTACTATATTTGACGAGGCACAGACAGCCCTGGCAGTCGACGGAACGGAGGTGATGTGGAGGTCATGCTCTACTTCATTATGTCCGAGTTGTACAGACGTAGGTACATGGAGAATGCTCTTTTTCAGGGATTTCCGCATGAATTTCTCCGAGAAAGCTACGTGCAGGACTTTGCCTGGTGTGCGGGGCCATCGTGTCGAAGTTCGTCGGTAGCGGGACAGTAGGGGGAAGCCGAAGCACCTCTCCCTATGCTTGTCCAACTTGCTCTCCAAGACGCCACTGGAGAAGGAGGAGAATTGACGAGACGAAGGAGCCAACCTCGTGTGCAAGAGGACTGAGGAGAGACACGTAACCCCTGCTTGTGCAGGAGCCACATTTGGCTACGTTCTTACTCCGCCCTGCACGAGGCCAGGATGCAAGGAGTCAGGGGAGACACTGAGACTGAGGAGAGTCACTTTAAACAAGGCTTGTATGTTCAACTTGGTCGACGTTCAGATCACTGAGGAGAAGCTCCGTGCGCTCAATCTTGAGGAGACGACTGCCAAAGCGCACTCTAAGGGAACTGTGATCAACTTGCTGCTCGACCTCTTGCAGGATTCCAAGAAGATCCTGGAAGACAATCAAGTTCAGGACGACTTTGAAAGACCTGTGCTCGTGGACACGATCACTGAAGTGAGAGACGAGCAGAGAGCCAAACAGATGGCAATTTTGATGGAGAAGATTTCAGAGCAGGAGCAACGGATGCATTGATGAGCAGGATTAGACATCTCCACGTGACCATTGAGTGCCAAAAAAGTCCCGTAAGGCTCAGGTGTGGTAGAGAATGCAGCGATAGCAAAAATCACTGCTTTTCTTACACTAGAATTGTCTCTCAACACCTAAGTATGTGGAATTATTGGAAGATTTAGTAGGGTCCTCGACAAGTTATTCCCGTCAAAGTACACTTTGGACAATCCTATTGTATGCGGTGCTACAGCCCTAAGTACAATGCCATACAATTCTATTCTCTCGCCGTATCTTTGACGTTTTGTCGGAGTACAAAGGGATGAATAAAACTCTCGTCAATGTCCACTGAATAGCTATCTCGGTCTAATTTCCCTTATTGTAGGCCAAATTTAGCCGCCATTTTCTAGATCGCAGTGTGCTTTTGTCTAAAGGTTGGGCAAGTGATCTCGAGCGGACGCTCTAAGGCCACTTGTCGACGGCTGACTTGACAAGGAGTCACTTGATCACTTCGTGTATTACATGAGAGGTTTGTCAGTGCGAGCTCTGCTCGCAGTCGTGGTCTGGGCAGCCCACCTTGGGTATGGGCAGCTCGTCAGAGACGATGGAAAGGTAGATGTGCAGCAAAAAATGTCAGAGTCATCATAGACCTACTAATATTGTCATGCCCAATTTCTTAGCCGGTCGAGTCTGGAGGAAAGGCTCTCAGAGGGAACTTGGCCAACATCTTGGAGGAAGAGGCCAGGATGAAGGCGACGGAGCTGAGGAAGAAGAAGGTCCGAGAGACTGGCAAAGAGGAGTCGTACATCTCAGACCAAGTCAACGACGACGATGAGCTTGTGAATTGGCTGTGGCTGCCAGAAAAGGAAAGTTTTGCACATGCTACGTACTATGGCCGTGCTAGCATTTTAAGACGTTCCTACTTAGTAGCACCATGTATAACTATAAACTGTGCTTTTTCCGACTCATACTGCGTGCTACCTATCCCAGTCAATGACAGAAACTACGGTACTTTTTTAAACTTAGAACACTGATTTTTGGAAGAATTTGAAGCCGTTTAGATCGAAAAGAAGCATTATTGACATTGACGCCATTAGGAGAGTCAAGGTACAGTTGGACTCAAGATTGGCTATGTGACAGCTTCCTTAAGGTCTCATATGTTTTAGCCCATTGCTATCGTCAGCAAGATTCCTGCGCTTCCCAGCGAACCTCTTAGTGAGAGAGTGGAGACCAGTGGTGAAGACTTGTGGTCAACAAGCAGCAACGAGGAGAAAAGCCATGACAAAGTGAGTGGACCGGTCAGATTTGCAACCAAACTTGAAGCTTGATATCAAATATTAATCTGCCTATTGCTATATGTTTGAAGAAGATACAGGTCTTCCTTGTGGTTAGCTAAAAAAACCAGACAATCATTGGCAGTCCTGTAGAAATAGAACAAGTTTTAAATTCCTGGTGCACGTCAGGCTTCAACTTATTCTTCTTTCAAGCATGAGACACAGCATTCAAGACGTAGACTAAGCAGCCACCCCACAGTCCATGAACAAGTCTATGAACCCATGGAGGACAACTTGGACCAGACGGAAGGAGCTCGGGACTACTCGGTCCATGACAGGAGGAAGAAGAGGAGTGTGAACGGGGACAAGATTAGAGAGAAAAGGAGCCACATCTTGGGATTTCCTAGCAACAACCAGCAAGAGATGAAGTTGAGCTACTTCCCACCGGCAGAGAGAAGTAGGACTAACGTCCATCATGAGGTGATTATTGTCCGAGTGGATGAACGAAGAAGTGGATGAAATGTTTTTCTTCACGCAGGTCTCGAGCAGCTTAGTCCCTCCGGATCTCGATCCCAGAAACCCGGAGAACTACCTGACCCGCGAAGATATCAGAGATGTCACCAGGAAATCTGACCTGGGACAAATCCTCAGCTTGCTGGAAGCACTTTCTCAGGTAGGTAAGCAGAGGAAGTTGTAACCTGAGACTGTCCAACGTGTCTGATGACTGCTCGTAGGGTCGCCAGCACGACGTGACTGCGGCGCTTCTGGTGGCGAAAAAGAAGTTGCGCCGCAACAAGAACCACGAGCACGGCTATAGTGATCAGCAGATATCTCATGGTGAGTGTAGACGAGAACACATGAGCACCATGTGGCTCAGGATCATTTTCAGCACTTGATTGTAAAAAAAAGTATAGGTCTCTAAGTCCTATTCCAATGTCCTACCGCATCAAGGTGAATAAGGAGGCAAGCAAAGATGTTATACATCAGTGACACACAGTAAGCATCATTTCTTAGGCGAGGGTCAGTCAGTTCTAAGCTATGATGCCAGAAATGAAAACCGCCAAATGCTATCAAGAACCACCACTTCTTTACCGCCACCTGCTCCTTTGCCGCCACCACCCCATGCCACCCTGGTGTCAGCGGACATGAAGGAGCGAAAGGCAGTGGAGGCTGGTACCTCAGGGGCCAGACAGAGAGCCGCCAATGGCCTTACATCGACTACAAGAAGGTGTGAAATGTCTTGATGAGGTCACTTGCTTCGAGATAGCTTGTGCATTGCTCTTGACTGCCCCCAGGAGTACAAGCGCTACAACTCGTCCATCTCGCGGTCGTACACATAGTGACGAGTCTTCCAGGGTTCTGGACATCTTTCCAGAGCTTCAGCTGCTTGGTGGAAGTAGGCGGAGAGGTCAGTGTCAGCTTTTTTCCCTTATTTAGTAGGTTTGCTCACTTCACGCCAAGTGTTGCCAGTAGCAGGAACCAAAAGACTCGACTATGACGATCACAACGTGAGGGAGGACAGCTCCTCGAAGCGCGAGAACAGGGCCTACGAGCAGATGATGGAAACTACCAAGATGAAGAAGCGCCGGAACATGAAACACCACCACCATCATCGTCGTCATCACAATAGTGCAAGTTCTTTAAGGGAGATGAAGAAGAAGCACAGACTCCACCAGACGAAGAAGAAGGAAGTTGTTCCAATCTTTCAAATCATTGAAGAAGAAACTACTTGAGACCACCCTCTGACCATAGACATCAACAATGATGAGGACAGTCCACCAACCTAACTTAACCCAACCTAACCTAACGTAACCTGGCCCAAGTTTACCCAACCAAACCTTCATAGCACACCCCAATCTTACCTAAATTTCATGGCACAGTCCAACATAACACAATATAACCCCGCGCTTGCATAACCTATCCCGAAACGAATTCTAATCTTGCCCAATGCGATGAACAGTGCACTCTTTGCATAGAGGAGTTGCACATTTGCACGTTTAGTTGAGGTGACAATGACAGAACTCTCAACTTCAGGTGCAATTTGGCATCCGCTACAAGAATTGTTTCATTTTCGCTGTACCTGGCCAGTGCTTACTTGTACTTCTGTCATCGACGTCACGTTAGGTTTCAAATCAAGTGCACGACGGTGTGTTATTAATGTGAGTGCAATGCCTCACTTTTCGACCTTGTTTAATAAGTTTTGCGATCCTTCTACGTGCACTGTAATGGTGCACCCGGCTTAGTGATACTGTCGAGTCTCAAATTAACGATACTTCCAGTGCTGACCGAAATCTTACTGCACAAAATTTCTCAAAACACTTTATTGCTGCGTCTTAAACTAGCTGTTGACATTCGGCGAAAGCACAAGAATTTGTGAAATATGTTCTTAAAACAATTCGGTTATGAGGATTTCCATGGGCAGAAAAGTAGGCAAACGCACGTTTTTTGGGCGGGCGAGAGCCGCAATCTCTTCTTGCGTGGGAGCAACGGTCTCATTTAGGTCCAACAACGTCCAAAATTGAAAACATAATAAAAATCCCCCAATTGAACAATCTCTACTGTAACCGAGTAATTGTACACAATTAAGAGGATCCGCAAACTATCGTTAGCTTGAGAATAGACTGTTATTAACTTTGTTGCAGAAATATTGCTACGAAAGTATATAAATACAGCACCTTTACACCACTGTTTTGTGAAGAAGCTCTTAAGCCTTTTAGCATGCAGTATCCATTGTGTATATCAGTACTTTTTCTGGCAGCTGTGACCGGCTCATACCAGGGTAAGAGGACATACAGTATTTTTATTTATTCCGTGTGCCTTCAAAAAGCTTGCGTGATCTTCCCTAAGTTGGGACATCACCCTCCTGTCCCAGTCTTGACGACCCCAACTATAGTAGGGTGGTGGATGCCCTTGCCGACATCATCCCAGACGGCGACAGCAAGCCGGTAAGGTACTATCTCAGCTCCGAGACGAAGGGCAACTTGTACAACTGGAAGAAGTCGGTTCAGAAGTGCCGGGAAGACAACATGACCCTGGTCAGGTGGAGGTCGCAAAAGGAGGCCAAGGCAGTCGCCGAGTTAGTCAAAAACATCAAGGCCCTTTGGACTCTGCTCTACAACCCTCAGTGGAAGCCATGCACCACAAACTGCGCCCAATATTTGTATTGGGCCAATGGTTGTAGAACGCAGCTGGTGCAACGAATTGCCGGAGGTTGCCAGTTCCCTCTCCTGCAGGGTCCACTGCCGAGCTTGGATATAACATGAGGGATGAGGAGGTGCCTCCATCTTACGGCTGGCGCGTGGTGGGCACCTCCTGCGTGGACATGCATCCCTCCCTCAGCCTCTTCCAATCCAGGAGCTGCAAGGACAAGCTCAGGCGAGTCTGCGTCTGCTCCACAGGTGACAGAAGCACCCACCGAGGACGTAAACGACTCCGTTAGCCTCGCTTATCCTTCCAGATGTGGAAGAAGTCGAGAGTGATGGCGCGGGAGAAGCTTCGGGGTGCGACGCTGCGACCGTCACCGTCACAGCCGGCGCTCAAGTCAACGGCATTAACGAGACCACAGTCAGGTAGGCCCAGCTTGTGCACGTTGCTCTGTCTGACTGAGTCAGTGGTGGACGCATTTGCACAGTAAGTGACACCGCAAGCAAGATCTTTGTCTTTCACCCTTTGTCTTTATTGAACGCAAGACACAAGACAACAAGTAAGTACTCGTATTAATCATAAATTAAGATTGTTGAGTTTGTTGCATCAACGTTGGGGTCAATGGAACGCTGTCTAAAACGTGTAGGTGGCAACCGGCTCATCGTAACGGGCTTCACCTTCGTATGAGACCTCAGCCACGTAGCCAGAGGAAGCATCATTCACAGTGTAAGTCACAGTTTGGATCCGACCATCAGGGAGAAGAACCCTGTAGCCTCCATTGGTAGTGTAATCCTTGCGGGCCTCATTGGCATCAAAGTCGACTCTAGCATATTCATCCTTGACTGCATATTGGTACTGAAAGAAAAAATGCAGGAATAGTGCATGAGTTGTAGGAATAGTACATGCATGAGGACTGATATACAGAGATTTTTCTGATGTACCTCGTAGTTGGCAGGGATGGCAGGATACTCAGGTTCTTGATAGTCTGGACGTGAGTAAGAAGGCTGAGGGTAAGAAGGCTGAGGGACGTTGGCAAAGGTGGGGGTGGGCTTGTACCTTGGAGTGGGCTTGTAGCTTGTAGCGGGCTTGTAGCTTGGAGTGGGCTTGTAGGTTGGAGTGGGCTTGTAGGCTGGAGTGGGCTTGTTGGTTGGAGTGGACTTGTAGGTTGGAGTGGGCTTGTAGGCTGGAGTGGGCTTGTTGGTTGGAGTGGACTTATAGGTTGGAGTGGGCTTGTAGGCTGGAGTGGGCTTGTAGGTTGGAGTGGGCTTGTAGGCTGGAGTGGGCTTGTAGGCTGGAGTGGGCTTGTATGAGGGAGCAAGCTTATAGAGGGATACTCGGCCAGGCTCATGTGTAAGGCCAGCCTTGTAGTAAACTGTGGAAGGACCGGGTTTGCCAGTGTAGGACGACTCAGGCTTAGGAGAAGCAGTAGTCGTTGTGGTTTTGGGTGTATATTTGTATGTTGGCTCAGGAGCTGGAGCATAAGTGGGAACTGGGCTATAGACAGGCGAATAAGTAGAGGCAGGCCTGTAAGGCCTGCGGGAAGCAGGAGCGAGAGCAGATGGAGGAGCAGGTGCAGGTGGAGGAGCAGAAGCCGGTTTAGGAGCTCGAGCTGGGACTAAAGCAGGGGTATGGATGGGAGCAAGCCTGTACTCAGGAGCCTTAGGGCCAGGTGTGTGGGTATGAGTGTGAGATCGGGTAGTCCCACCCAATGTGAACGTTTGGGTGCTAGTCTGCTCAGCGGCAGCAAGGGTAAGGATGGAGAGGACAATGGAGGCCTAAAAAGTAAGTAGGAAGGTAAGCTTGGTACCTACTGCTGGATATTATTCAAATTGTAAGTAATATCAGCACCACTAGGTAAGTAACGTCTCTTTGACATCAAAGTTTCTCTTAACATTGTATACTGTAAGCATCCTCTTCATGTACCTCAAGCAGCTCTAACAGACCTCAGGCTCCATGGTCCAGGCTCTACGACGCATGCAAAACCTTCTCCACTCGTCTCTACGACTTCGGCTACTCCAGTCGCTTCAAAGCCTTACCTTCTTCATATTGCTGATGTTGCTCTATGTGTCTCTCTCCGCCGAGTGGATGTGCAGCCTGAGCGTTCAGCGGCTTTTATAGTGACGCAGAAGTGTGCGCCAATTTTGCGTCACAAACGTATGAGCAACAGTGACGCCATTTGCGCTTGCGTATGCACCGGAGGAGCGAGCGGAAGTTCTACATGACGCACACACGTGAAAACCGGCGCTGCTTCTGCGGAAAAGTGGGCGCAGAAGAACGGGCAGATGTTCGACCGAGCCCCAAACCTCTGTCCAGTAGAGACTCAGTGTGACAAGTGAAGACGTATGCGAATCTCCATGCTGAGGCCTCCGCCAAACCCAAATAGCAAAAACTGCTTGCTTCCTGGTCTTCTGACTTCTCTGGTTAAGGCACGTACGCAGTATCGAACAGTATTGGTGCCCTCCCATTAAGCAACAGAACGCATGCAAATTTGCTAGCAGATCTGCATATCAATTTCCATGGGTCTGAATTCCTTACTTCTGTGAGCTGTCTGTCTTCGGTCATCCGTGGTTGAAGCATAAGTAGGCAGAGGCTTGAAATGCCTCGTCAATACAAGAAACGGACACCAGACAAGCATGTTGCCAGCATTAATGACTACCTTAAGAGTAGCAATGACAGTTGTAGCACACACAGACCAGACTCTTGGGGGCAAACAATGAGGCCCCAAAATGAAAATGGATCCCCTCGTTTTGCGGAAATGCAATTGCGGAAGGGAGCACGTGGGCAGCCAGAGAAATAGGCCCACGTGCCCATAAAGCACAGAGTTCCTCATCAGTAAGACTCCCTTAACGGATGCGACGTCTTTGTACTACAGAGTGTGAGTAATGTATTCCACCCACATATGAAGCGTCGGCGCCCGAAAAGATATAATGGCCTATTTGCCCGCGATCAGCACCCACTGTGGGGAGAAAGAAAGAAAAAAAGACGTCGGAATCATTGCCAAGACATTAAATAGTCGGATGAGGAGCGCACCAAGATAGCAGATGCTATGTCACTTGCAATCCCAAGGTCACAGTCTTCATGAACAGAGTTTCCTAGTACTGTCGAGAGGGCATGTGGGGATTTGATGTACCCTCCAGGTGTCACTCACCTCACCTCGACCACCTCGTCTGGTGCGCTCCTGGCCGCCGACCTCGTCCTGTCCCAGAAGTTGAAGCAGGCCTGCTCCAACTTCGCCCCCCCCCTTTCTTCGCATTGTCTCCTACTAAGGGACAAAATCCTCCAAGCTCGTCTCTCTTGACGGCCACCAAAAACAGGGACCTGAAGAAAAGGTACCTGAAAGCATTTCTCAACTCCACTTGTTAGCAGAGTTAACAAAGGTCACGATTGTCCGAGAACTCTACGTCTGGAGCGAAAAGGCCCGGCAGAGACTTATCCTCAATGCCCAGATCTACCACCACGGAGTCCACCGGCACTGTAGGTTACACAACTTATTGGACCACTTGAGTACGAAGACATTAGAATGAGGCCAAAGTAATTCCTCCAGCACCAGGACAACGGATGCTCACACGTCGGCAGGGTCATCATGGAGTTTACTGACTAGAAGCTTCGTCCGCATACACCAGACCGTGCTGACATGAACAGCACTGCAATGTGAAGGCTGAAACACAAGGAAGGACCACTTCTTATTATTTCATTCTTGGTCACTCACATGTTTAATAAAAAATGTACGCTTAAAAAAGCTCATTACAAACATCCTTTCATTGTCAGTAACTTGTAATATAACTTATGACGGAGTCAGTACATCCGTCTATCCAGGTTGTTCCTCTTTTGAAAGTACCGGTCTGATTGTGAACAAACCGGACATGGAGGGAGACAGGATCCTGAGCTAGAGGCTCCAACCCGGAGGTTTAACCAAGCGTGGAGTTCGACGGGGGGGGGGTTCACTGCCCACGCACAGAACATGAAGGCAAGCTTGTGCATGAAGAATATTGTTCAATATCACATTCAGGACTTGGAAAAGTTATTTGCTTCATTCGCACGACAACAAGGCACTGAAAAATTGCTGCTTGTCAAGAGCTTTAGCATAAGCTTGGGCCCTCTGAAAGGCTTCATTGTCTCCCGTCGAGGAGAACGCCTGAAAGATTTGTCCCAACGTGTGCTGTGTCTCCGCCGGCCTCTTGGCGAAGATGGTCACGGCGGCGAAGAGCAAATCTCGCTGCAATCGATGCTCCACGATAATAGGAGAAAAGTAACTCTTCTTTCCGTTAGAAGTGACAATCAGTTTCTCCAACAAATAGGGAGAGGACGTAATGAGGCCAGCGAAGGTCCTCAGCGTCCATAAGACGTTGCGAAGTTGGATCTCGCCAATGCTGCTGCAGTTAAGAATTGCAAACTTGCACGCGGTTTCCAGGGTCTCTGAGAGCTCGGGGTCAATGTCTTGGTCCCTCGGGAGCCTCCTGGCGTGCTCCAAAAGGAGTGCAGAGAACTCTTGAGGTTCTTTGGACACGTGATCCTTCAGCTGGCGAACAAACTTCTCGCACTGAGTCTTTTTATCCTCCCTTCCCTTTAACAAGTTACACGATTCCAGTACGAGTGTTGATCTTAGAGAGCACTCGGGCTTCAGCAGGCTCAGAAAATAGTCGAGGATTGACTTCCAGCCGCCGTTGTTGCCATCCTCGAACAGGTAGGACAAGGTGCTGATCTTCTCTCTTTTTAGGGCGTCCAGGTCTTTAGAACTAATGCTCAAGTCCCTGGCGAGCTCCTTGGAGACGTGCAGTAGCGCCGACGGCGTCACCTCTCTCACCAAGTGGCGCAGCGCCTCGACCTGAAAGTCCTGAGCCTGAGGCTGAGACGTTGGTTTCATGAATTTGCCCAGCTGAGGTCGAATTCTCTTCACGAAGTCCCTCAACAACTGTTGCTGATCCTCACTTTCTTCTTTCTCGAAAGCTAAAATGAATGGCATTGAAAGCATGGTTTTATCGTGCAGTATTAAGGTACATAGAGTTATCCATGGTGGAGCCAAATTCTTAACATTCATGAAGTTTGTCTCCTCTTCACTCACACTGAACCACGATGACGAGGAAGAGCCTCCCGGCGGCTAAGAATACATTGCCGTCCTTGGAGTCCAAGTAGGGATCCAGAACGTTCAGAAGGTGAAGCCTCAAGTCATCACCTTTCAAGCTACCAGAAATCTTCCGCTTCGAAGCATAATGTTCTCGGAGATAGTCCAGCACGAAGCACATCTCAGGAGCAGGAAAGTCGGAAAGACGGCCAGAGAGGTATCTGACCGAGGGAGTCATGATTAACCACAGCACCGCAGGGAAAAACAGAAACCACTTACTTGGCCATGCTGTTTGTGATGATGATGCCGCCCTCCTCCTTGAGGATGTGGTTAACGGTCTGCATTGCGAAGGCGACGACCACGGGGTCGCGATCTTTGATCTGCGCGTACAGGCAGTCGACCAGATTAAGAGCCACCTCCGGAGAGTGCATGAAGACCTTGCCGCAGCCGGTCACGCCAGACTTGCGGACTTTGGGATTCGAATCCTTGAGCGCCAGATCAATGGCTAAAAGTTCAAGGACCTTAGTGACATGTGTCGCAAATCAAAAAAGTTAAATCATTGGAACTCACCATCTGATGCATACTGGTCCGCCAACACTTGCAGCGAGCAGATAGTGGAGACTGCGATTGCCCTAATAGCTGGGTTTGGGTCCTTCAAGTCCCGGTTCAAGGTATTCACGGCCAATAGCCCCACCTCCGGGTCACTGTATTCGCCTAGGGGCTTCTTCCTACAAGACCCATGGCCTGGAACGCTCTGGAACGCCCACCTCTAAACCACTTTGAAGGTACTCACCCGCTTCCTGGTTCAGCGGAAGCCCTGCAGAGGAACTCGCACGCCATGGCCTTGATCGCGGCGTTGTTGCTGGCCACCAGCTTCACCATGCAGGGAATTAATAACTCCATCTCGATGGTGCGAGCGTCAAGCATTCCAGGGACCTAAGTCAGCCAATTACTATATAGAATCCAGACACGCATTTCAAGTATCTAAGGCTTACCATCTTCATGGCTAAGACGACCTCGTCCGTCCTCTCTTGAGTGGCGGAAGAGGACGAGGATGTCGGCGAAGACAGCAAGGAGAGAATGGAAGATCGGGAAAGAGATCTTGGAGGTGTGGAAGAAGCCGCGGAGGCCTGGGAGCGCGTGAACAAGAAAGACATCTTGTAGTTCCTCAGCTTCTAGTGCTACGGCGCAAGATCTAGGACCTCGGCCGCAGCGTCTCCTTTGTTATTGTTTTTCTAGCGCAACTGTCCGGAGCTGCCAACCGTTGATTCTGTCAGACAGAATAGTAAGTTGTCCTTTGGGGAGAGACTCTGTTGTGCCATCTGACACAGAGTATACACGAGTCTTTCAATAAGCTACAAATTATAAAAGTTACTTGGCAGAGGTCTGGAATCCGTTCCATGAAATAGCGCCATGAAAAGTTTCACTGTTATAACTTTAAAGGGGGTTAGATTAGTTAACCAACTTAGGTTAGCCTAGGATATTGGTCAAGGTTAGAGCATTGAGTTTGAGGAAAACGCATCTCACAGTCAACTTGTGAGCTGTGTGACCAAACCTCCAGAATGGACATCTCTGGTCATTGACGACCTGCGCCAGAGGGCACAATTACCCCTGGAGGAATCACCCCTGTACGTGTGACGGACGAACGGGGGGGGGGGGGCAATGGAAAAAGTGCCTCTCAAGACTGCGGTCAACGTCTTGGCGGCTTTTCCTCCAGACTCAGGCTTCAAGAGGGAGAATGGACACAAGGGAATGACGTCCTTGCAGTTCTGAAGTGCTCGTCCTTGAGGTTCACCCAAGTGAACCATTTGTGGACGTCAGTTAGAGTTTACTAGTTAGGGAAATACACTCAACTGCAACCGAGACCAACAAAAAAGTAGGTGAGGCAGATTTGGCACCTGCTTAGGTTGGGTAGTGCGAGCTTCGTAACTCTTACATCAGCCACTAATACGGAGAGCTGGAGTTACCTCCATTAACCTTCAATGCAATGTAGACCAGCTTGCGAGCACTTAAATTTTATGTACAATGCAACACATTTCCACAATAATGTGTACAAAACGCTACCGAGGAACTCCTAATGAAAGAACTTATATGTAGTCTTGGCATGATTAGGCATCCACGGATTAGTTATATTTCTTCTTCTTTGCAGAAGGCTTGTGAAAAACTTCCTTCATTCCTCCTGCATGCTGAAGTGTAAATTTAAGATTTTGGTTGGTCTCTTGGGCCCATGGAGCATCAAATTGAGTTGTGTCCTGAAATGTAATACGATGACAAAGTTACATACACGCAGCTTATGTACACCGCATATGCAGAGCTTTACCTGGTCCACAAGATGTGTGTACTTGGTCCTTCCTGAGCGACCAAAATTCTTGACCTGCATAACCTTAGGCAGGACAGTCTTGTCAAACTTATCCTCCAAAGTAGCAGCAGAATAATCGCGTTTGTACAGATTTTCCTGCAAAATAATGCATTGGTTGTGACCTTCTGAACTGTTCTGACCACTGCGATTTACTTGCCTCATTTGCCATGAAGAATGCTCCTCGGTGGTAATACTTCTGCATGAACTTGTACTTCCCTTTGGAAGCTTTGTTAGTGATCTGCTTGGGATTGTTCTTAAGCTCTTGTCGTCGTTCCTCCTCAGTCATGTTTCGGAAGTGTTCAACCTCATCACGGTCCTTTTCTTCAGCCTCCTTCTCCTCACGATCACGTTTCATCCTAGTTGGAAAAATTGAATGAAAGTACACTCCAGGATGAAAAGCACAACTTTAATACCTTCTTAGCTCCCTTAGTTTCCAAGCTTCATATTCTGCTTCATCATTTTCATCATCTGTGTTGACTTCATTGAGACCACTGGGATCTGAAGCATTGGCTTTGCGCTCAACAGCTGTCTCCTTGACTATGGTCTCAACCTAGACGGAAAAAACACCGATTTGTTGTAGCTTCCCTTATGGCAGTAGAAGAGGAGTTGTAATGAAAAAAGCCACTCACAAGTCGGAGTGTGTCCTTTCTGCGATACTCTGCCATCATCTGTGCTTCCCTCTCTGCTTGACGTTCTTTCATCTCTTCTTGCTCACGTTCTTGAACAGTAAGGCGATCCTACAAAAGGAAATGAGGTTAGAAGATGAATCACACTGATATACTTGTGCAATTCGCAACCTTTTTCCTGACAAAAACTGGCTTCAATTTGGCATCTTCCTCCTCAGAGTCAGTTTCTTCTTCAGAAGTCTCTTCCTCTTCATCATCACTGCCAGATTTCTCTTCCTCTTTGTCCTGCAAAAATGAAGTGTAAAAGACACATACCACACTTGGATATGCCTTCATGGATAATACCAAAATTTCTTCCTGGTCAATGCCAATTTGTGCTTTTGCCAGTGCTCTCTGTCGCATGAGGTCACGCCTTCTGCTGATAGCCTCCTCATCTAGCTCTTCATCACCAGAAGATGAAGAATCAGAGGATGATGCAGACACTGAAACATAATAGGGCATTACATAAGGAACAGTTGGCATCAAACTTTGAGTAAATTACCCCGTCGATGCCGGCCTCCACCTGGACCTTTGCTGCCATCATCTCCCTCATCTTCAGACAAGACTTCCGGCTCATGAATATGTCTGTGTCTACCAGAGGGGCCAGTCTCTTCATCACTACCTTCTTTTCCCTTAATGCTGAAAAGTTACATGTAACTTGTTATTTATCACAACATGCAACAGCCACTCTTTTTGTGCATCTTACGTCATTTTAGCCTGCATCAGTCGTCTAATTCGAGGATCTGAGAGGTCTTCCTTGGGTTGGGCTGGAGCTCGCTGGTCCCACCTGGATCCTTTAGGAGGTGTAGTTGCTCTGGGCCTGTTGCGGGACTCATCTTCCTGATCGTCGTCATACTGGTGGTGTCTCTGACGACCATATTGTGTGAAGTCTTCACCATCACTGCAAAGAAAAAAAGACATTAGAGACTGGAATCCCACTTTTCAAAAATGTTGTAGCAATCACCTTGAGTCTGATTCACTGGACCCATCCCGCTCATTGGCCCTGGCATACTCAGGTCGCTTTCCCGATACATAGCGGCTGACTTTGACTTTTTGCATGCTGACCTCACCCTTCTTGTTAACCACAGGCACTGCGCCAGCGGTGGACTGGAAATGGACGGAAGTGTCAGTGAATGACGTTTCAGCCCTACTGGGGCTACATGGACAAGTTACCTGAATAGAGAAGGTATCCTCATTGTGGTAACGGTGGTTGTCAAAGCGATCATCACTCATCTTGCCAAGTTTGTTGATCTCTCAGAAGAGAACTCAAGTCTTTAAAAAACAGTTTTCTTTGTTGTCTTCATTCAGTTCAGCCTTTGGCGTCTTCTTCTCAGCTTCGGCTCGGTTGAACTAATCCGCTTGGATGAACTGTTCAGGGTTATTGGAACTAATCCGCAGACGACGTAACGAGTGAAAACTTGAGGCCTTCTCGAGCAGCCTCACCAGATTGATCTTTAAACGTCGCCAGCCTTGAGCCTTTGGTCGTCAGTGTTTACTACTTTACAAGCGTAACTGCAACAGCTGCACAGAGTTTTCCATGGACTCACCCTTTCACCGTCTGTTTATTCTCTCTCACCAACTCCGGCCGTCCCGGCCAACACCCTTCCAGCCAATGCAGACGGCCGGACCCTGCGACCACAGACCCGTATGCCTGCCGACTTTGCTAGTGACGCCCGCCCTGGAGAAGTTGCAGCTGCTCAACTACCCCCAGTTGCTAGTTCCTTTTCCTGCTTGTCGTCCAAGGGCTAACGTGAGCAGGTACGATTCTCCTCTACTTTTTTTCTAAATTTTCCACTTTATTTCTGTACTGACTGTCCCCGTGTACACAGCCATCAAGATGGGTCGCCGGCCCGCCCGCTGCTACCGCTACTGCAAGAACAAGCCGTACCCCAAGTCTCGCTTCTGCCGAGGCGTCCCTGACCCCAAGATCAGGATCTTCGACTTGGGTCGCAAGAAGGCCGATGTCGATGACTTCCCGCTCTGCGTCCATCTCGTGTCTGACGAGTACGAGCAGCTCTCCGCCGAGGCTCTGGAGGCCGCTCGCATCTGTTGCAACAAGGTAAGGGTGCATGAAGAGTAGCAGCAGCCTCCGAACTGAACATGATGAGGTAACTTCGTTTCATGAGCTCGGCGTTGATTGCAAAACAAATCACTCTAATTTTTTTCTGATGAAAATCCTTTTGGTACTCAGAGATCTCGAGCGTGCAGACCAGCCTCGCTACATTACTTCCTCCTCTCTCTTACAGTACATGGTCAAGCACACAGCCAAGGACCAGTTCCACATCCGGATTCGTGTGCACCCGTTTCATGTGCTTCGCATCAACAAGATGTTGTCGTGCGCAGGCGCCGATCGCCTGCAGACCGGGATGCGCGGTGCCTTCGGCAAGCCCCAGGGTACAGTAGCTCGCGTGCGCATTGGGCAACCCCTTATGTCTGTGAGGACCCATGACAAACACAAGGCTTCCGTCATCGAGGCCCTCAGGAGGACTAAGTTCAAGTTCCCCGGACGTCAAAAGGTGAGTTACACGAACAAGGAGCTGAAGAAGCTTGCGTCTGTCGTGATGTTTTAACCAATGGTTCCTTCTGACTGTATGATGTTAATTACAACTTACTGAAACCTCAACGTTTCAAATTTACTCCGTTAGTGAATTGCGGATCTTGCAACTTATCTGCCCCCTTTTTTTTCCAGATCTACGTGTCCAAGAAGTGGGGCTTCACCAAGTGGGATCGCGAGGACTACGAGAAGATGCGAGCCAGCGGTCGCCTTCAGCCTGACGGAGTTAACGTTAAGTACCTCCCGGAGCACGGACCGCTTTCCGAGTGGTGCAAGGTTCAGGCACAATTGGCTGGTCTTTAAAACCGAGACAGATGAATAAAAGGCTCCTGGAAATGCAGTTTACTTGACGCTTTCTTTCTACCTGGCGAGCTCCGCCTTCGACCATTCCGTCACCACCGCGGTGGTGGTGGAATGGTCGATTGGGACCACGAGCTCGTTGAGCGTTTTCACAAGCTGGCATTCGTTGACTCGTGGGGGTCTAAGCATTTCGTATCTCATCGTACGTGATAAGTGATTGAGGATAATTGTTGATAAGTTTTTAGTGCTGGAGTGTCGGAGAACGTACAAATGGAGTCCAGCCGAACTCGACTACAGCATAAGTACCATAGTATTAGTGCTCAGCTACTCGAGTGAAACCTGATTTGGGCTCAGCAATATTGGTTACCCTTATCCGATCACTGAATGATGGCGTTCTTGCTCTTGAAGTACCTCTCTGGCAACCCTGATCGTCAGCTGATCCAAAACAATTACCACAGAATAAGAAGTTATTCTGTGCAGGAGTATCCTGAGCAGGATTCCATTTGGTATGATCCGTCGTTCAGCCCAGTGGTTTGATCCCGCCTGGATGGAGATCAACTCAGTGATCGCAACGTTGTAACTGCTTCTGGAGAATCTCTCGCCTGTGAGACCCTGTGAACGAACTGACTAAGTCGGGCGCTTGAGCACTGAGCTGATCAGTCTGCCTAGCAAGCAAGCGCCAAGTAAGGCCAAACACGAGAGTAGTCGACGACGGTGGCCTGTGAGTGTCGAGAGGCGAGGCCGAGCTCTCTCGCTGTCACTTTCAACCTTTCTTGTCTCACTTCTGCCCAAGATCGGATGATCTGTCGGTTCAAAGAGTCTGGCAAGGGCTTTCATTATCAGCATGTTTTTCCAAATCTTCCCTTTGCCCTGAAACAAACGCTCCAGGGTGACGAAACGAATTCTTCGGTAACGAGGGAAGGACATAACGATACTGCAAGTTTTGGAAGAGCGGTTGCATCCAAGGATTGATCAGACGGACAGGAAACAATTCAGTGCAGCAAGCTTGTCGTACGGTGGTGCCATGGCCACTGAGCAGCTGTCCGGGATCACAGTGGTTATCATCATCGCGGTGGGCGTACAGGGATGCGTCATGCTTTTTCTCTTCGCCAAGAGACAGATCATGAGGTTCGCGCTGAGAAACAGAAGGGGACCGCACACCAGCCTTGGGCAGGGTAAGGCATGCATGTTACTCAGTTAATGGAGGCGGAACTTACGTACACTCTGTCCTTGCAGGCGCTCCCAAAACTCTAAGAAAAGAGGCAGAGAAACTGCTCGAGAACATTCCAAAAATCAAGCACGAACCCAAGATCAACACGTCGTCCCACTCGTGCAAAGGCAAACAGCCTGAGCACTTCCATAGGGCAAAAGCATTGGAACTCTACGTGGAGTTCGAGCGCGAAATCAGTGAGGGCTACAGCAATAACTATACCAGGACCCCAGGGTCAAACGTCAGGTACTACAGATGCATTATTACCCTCTTCTTACGAATCTTTACTTATAGCTCCTGTGCAATCGACGTGTCCATGATCGTCTTGGGTGCCTATTTGGCCAATAGAAGACCGCGTTGTCTTTTAGCCACCATGTCTCAAATGTCCCTGTAAGAACAAAAGTTGAATGACAAGAAGGTGAAATTTCTGAGAAGCAGAGAACAGCTACTCGGAATGGTGTTGCTTTTATTTCTTTATGTCTTGTGTTTTTGTTTGTCTATTTCTGGTTTTTTGTCATCGTCAACTTTGTTCGAATGTCTTTCTTTGATTTACTGCAGCATTGTTGTCATTCTTAGGTCTTTTCTACTCAAGTGTACCAATGGTCCCCTCAAAGATGTGGATTCTCTCCAAATCCACCTCCTGTGTGACGACTACGAGCATGCCAGGCATCACCACGAGAAGTTTGGAGAAGAAAAGCTCAAGGTAATATTAGCACACTTATAGGGTTTTCGTCAAATCGGACGAGTCCTGTATCTTAATCGTTGCTGGACAGCTTCGGACATTCTCTGGCTCAATCAATAGCCAATTGCTGGCACAACCATATTGCTATTCAGACAGGCGTCCTGAAGAAATATTATTTACTGATTGGTCTGCGATGGTCATTTTGACGAGCACAAAGTTATTCAGCTTTTACATTTCCATCAGGCAGTATTTGATGAGAACCCTGTGTGTCTCGTCACATTTACGTGGGTTTACACATTTTGGTTATGTCTGTACAAACATTAACGGCAGCAACCACTTCACTCCAGGCCTTCAGCGAACGCATCTCTGCCCTGCGCTCTCGCTTGCGTGCCAACATAGCGTTGAAGCCACATCCGTCGCCAATGCCTCTCCGACCGCCGGCAACGTCATCTCCGACAGGAGGCAGAAGAGCAAACAACAGCCGAACCAAGGGGCCTTCAGTTTCAGTCTCTTTTGGAGCAAGGTAGATCTGATCGGTCGTGATGAGTCTGATTGTGTTGTCATGAGAGACATTATGTAATTGCAGGGGAGTTCCTCGTTCGCTTCCCTCGGCGCCTCCTGCCGTGGCACCCACCGAAGTGGTCATGGTCGATAAGAACGGCATGAACTCGAGGAAGTCTGCAGCCGTCTAATGACGGTTACTAGAACGCACCATGCAGAGCGCAAGTAAGAGCAGAACGTGCCCTTTAGAACGCACTCTGCAGAGAGCAAGTACCAGAGGAGCGCCACTTGGAGCGTTCCGTGAAAGATGACGAAGACAATGACGCTGTGGGTACGATTAAGTCATCAAAATGATCCATGCATAACCCTTTCGTATGACACCGTTGTTTTGACCGGGACATGTCGATCCACAGCTCTCGGGACGGGCACGCAGTCAAACAGTGCTGTGCGCTTAGCAAATAACATATGGTTATATTTATTTGAGATTCTTTTGGCATGAACTGCCAAGCAAGCAGTGATGCTTGTGTGGCAAGTACGGGTAGAACGTGACGTGGATCTCCTGGAACTCGTCTTGGTAATACTTCGATCGATTGGGTGTTCAATGGTGCTTAGAGCCTCCGACGGCGACTTGCCCGAGATGCTCACGTTCGTCTTGAATTTGGCGCAAGTCATGCCGCTTATAGGATGGCCTCCCCGAGGTGGCTGATGCGCGGAGGCAGATTCATCTTGCAACGTGTGACGTGAGCTTCCATCGTTGTCCACTCCTGGCGGCCAGCGATGATCCAGCTGGACATACAGTGGCAATGCATAAGCCTGGTACGCCACTTGCACACCTAAGCCTCGGCTCGAGGATGTCTCTTACGTCCACGCAGCCCCTCAGGAAGGTGTTGTCTATAAAGACGGCTTCCTTGAAATCGGTCGAGACTAGAATCTGAAAAAATGTCATCAATCCAGCTGTTTTGACCTGCCAAATTCTCCCACATACCTTCCAGAGGACTCAAAGTCGTGAAGACCGTCCCTCTTTGCCGATTTCGACGCCAAAAGGCTTGTCGATTTTTATTAGGACGCCAGTGTGGAGATGGGTGTAGATGTGGCGACGCCTTTCTCTTGACGCATCGGCGCATCTCTTGGCGCATTGGCGCATCGGCTCCTGAGCGGATTCTGCTCTGCGGCGCGGAGCCGAAATTCCTACCGAAGCAGATTTTTGACCCCGTTGGGTGACGGGCGACCTCCTCGGGGGGTTGTCATGCAATCCGACATGACGTTGAGAACGTCATCGTCCAAGTTCACGCGGCACTTGAGGAAGATTCCCAATCCTCCTTTCTTCCCAGATTCGCGAACAGCGCCTTGTCCAAGACGACTACGAATTGCAGTATGCAACTTTTTCTTTAGTTCGTTCAAACTGAAGTCTTGATTCAGAAAATTGCAAAAAGGTTAGTGAAAATAAATTCTTCTTCGTCAAACAAGTTGTGGATTTCCACTGTCGCCATTTTTGTAGAAGTCGGAATCCGGAAGTGATTCAAACCGCGGTTTGGCGGAAAAAAGAAGCGCTGGAAAAAAATTAACATTGACCGTCTGATCTACTGTAGAAGGACCGGATCATGGAGCGAGGAGTCTTGTCCAATGAAGTCATTTTCGTTGAGCCCGTTCGATTCCGCTCCAGAATCCGTGACACACCCCGGACCATATTGTACCACCGTATCGTCCACGAAGATCTGGGGTCCAGGATGCCTCCGATCCGTTACAAGAAGCTACAAGTTCATGTATACAGTAAACCTATATTTATAGCATTTCTGAGATGGTTCGCAGTGCTCAGGTCATGATTAAGCATCAATAATGCCTCCCAAGATGGCAGTCTTGACTACGCCATTAGTAAGAAAGCAGTTCAAGTTCGTTGGAAAACGCTTCGTATTCGAAAGATGATGTCAGAGTATTGTTGACTGTCATCTGAAAGAACAGTTAAGTGCAATTAAATATGTACTTTGTCTCGTCATTGTCTTATTCATTTACCCTTGGAGATTGTGCTGCCATCCTCGACAAGACACTCGTGATCTCTTTGAAGCTCGGTCGCTCGTCTGGATCGATCTGCCAACACTCCAACATCAACTGGTAGATGGAATCAGAAAGAGAAGCCGTTTGCCTCGGTCGGAGGCCCCGGCACACCCTTGCGGGAATTTCTGATGACTTGACACCAGCATAGGGAGTTCCACCTAAGACCGTATGATATGGGTCAATGAAACAAAACCTGCACTCCTGATTGCGCACCTAATGTAAGTATCTCCCAGACGACGACAGCGAATGACCAGATGTCGCTCTTGGAAGTGGCGATGGCAGCCTGCAGAGTCTCCTGCGCCAGCCACCGCCCCAGGTCGACGTTTTGACCCGGCCGGTTAAAGGTGGCGATACCGAAGCCGGCAATCTTTGGAATGTTCTGGGTCAGGGCAATGTTCCGGCAGCACAGTTTACCGTGAAGTATCTAGACAAGACACGGCGATGACATCGTGAAAACTTTAAATTAGAAGTTGTAATGAGAGAATTATCCAGCGTCTCTTCTCACCTGCTTTTCTGCCAGGTGCTCCATGCCCCTCGCTATGCCCAGGACGTAGGTCAACAAGGTCTCCTCCGGAATGGAAGATCCATTCTCATACTTGTCAGCAAACGTTGGATTGTGTATGAGTGTCCTGCTGTCCAGCAAAGATTGCTTGAGCGTGGTGATCCCCCCTTCTAGCACCACATAGGTGGTTTCGTGCTCCTCGCACAGGCCAGCCAGACGCAACACGTTTTCACTTCTGCAGCGGGCAACTACATCAATACTTCGCACGAGTGCGCGCAGGTCTCCGCTGTGTAGCGTCTTGACTGCAACAAGATCAGAGTCTTCTTTAAGGATCATTTGCATAAATGCTAAGTAATGCCTTCGTACATACATGGAATAATGAGAAAGATGGCTGAATCGCGTGTTCCCTCAGCAGACTTCACCGTCCCCCTCATGACGGAGCCAAACTGTCCCACCCCAATGACCTCGTGCGTGATCTCCAAGAAATTGCGTGGAATTTGCCTGATGTCACTTCTTGTTCTGATAGCGGCCAGGTCTCCTTCAAACGTGTCCAGCGCATCGTTGTCGTAAGAGGTGCAGTCAGATTCCTTCAAAAAGTGTCTGCCTTTACACACTGGTATCATAGTTTTACCTTTATCACAATTGGGTGCACAAGTTCTACTTAAATATACGTTTAATGTTGTTGTTTCACAATCTCTGTATAGGATGAACTTACCACGTCAGACGTTCTGGTTCTGGTGAGTTCTTGTGCGTCAAGAGTAGAACTTGAACGACTTCGTCTAAATCTGAGGACGGCTGTGAGTGACAGAGCCGCAATAAGTAGTAGTGCAGTCACTACAATGGCAGCGATTAAAGCTGTGGATAATTCTTGCTTATCACGACTGCTGTGGTAATGAAGATCGCTGTCGTGATGGTCGTGGTCATGTCCTGAAGAAAGGTACGAGCGTCAGCCCCTTTAAGTTGCTGGTTAACGAACTTGTTACTTACCATTGTCTTCATGGAACCTGAACACTAGTATGTTCTTCTTGTGGTGCTGGTCGTGGCTGACTTTAGCGTAGCTCACTGTGTAATAGGATGTCGGCATGTACTACGTTCATGTCGTACTAATCATTGCCCCCTGGTCACATCTTTTACCTTTTGTAACGTTGTTCCAAGTTGACACAATGCCAATCGTGATATGAAAATCGTGCCCCTCTTCCAGTGGTCCATGATTCACATACGGTCCATACTGTCGTCCGTCTCCGACTACGAATTCATGGTGGGAGTCGAACCATTCGGGACCGATTTCGGCGGCCAGCCAATACCTTCAAAGTAAGTGTTGCTTTATAAGCTTGTCAAAGACACCACTTGATGTACACACCTCAGGCCTATCTCATTGGCCGTCTTCCAGGGTGCAAGATTCTCTGTAGAGAACGGGATGGGGTTGTCATCAGTCTCATTGATCACAACCACTCTGTAGGACGTGATCGGCCCGAATGGATTATCCTCTAACGGCAGTAACTTAACATGAAGCTCGCCAGCATCATTGTCGCCATGCTCATGACGAATAAGTTGAGGAGGTGGAGGAGGTGGAGGATCTGCATGTAACAGAACAAGTCGATATGAGTGCATATTGCATTAGACCACGTTTTATTCATACCTTCAATTTCTGTCCAAAATATCTCTGAAACTATGGGGCCCCTTCCTCCGTCGCTCGAGACCGCCGCCACCGACATGTTGTAGCTCGTGGCCGGCTTCAACCCGATGACGGTGGTGGACTGTCCTGACAGTTGGAGTTCTCGGAAGAACGGCCGCCGCTGTTAAAAAAGATGCTGTCCTCACAGAAAGTCTGTGTTCATGCCCATGTAGTGATCATTACCCGCTTATCGAATGAATCTTTGAGTTCTACATTGACGAGGTAGTGAGATATTTCAGCTGGAGAGATCCCTGTCGGTGGCATCCACGACACGGAGATGCTGTTAGTCTTGCTGGCTGACATCTGAAGATTGGTGGGAGGGCCAGGAACTGCAGACAGAATGAAACCATCCATGGACTACTCTTGAACAATCTCTGAAGACGCCCACCTTTTACCCCCGTGGAGTAAACTGCGTTGGCGTCGCGGCCACCACAGTTTACCTGTGGTTCGTTCTTGCAGGCCTTGTGGCAGGTGGACGGTCCATATCGACCATAGGAGGCTCCGCAAAAGCACTGATAGCCGTTTTGCACGCCTGCGTACCTATGGTTTTTCAGTGTACATTCAATGCCGTCAAAATTTTTAAATCACTCTGTAAACACCGATTACAGTTAGTTAAGAATACATGATGAAGGTGAGCTGACACGCATGCATGTTCGAAGTTTGCCTGCCTTCTGCGACGTTCTATAAGCTTACTGGAAATAAGTCTTGGCGCAGGCTTCAATGCAGGCCCCCAGTGATCCTGCCACACGTTCGGTCGTTACTTCGTTTTCTAGGTCTCTGGCAGAAGGATCATCTTTGAAACACCCTACGTGCTGAAGGTGGATATCCGTGAGGAAGCCCGTCGACAATCCTGCAACATGAGTATCACATTTTGCCTAGGCCAAGGAGAAGAGGATCACTTGATCTTGCATCGCTCACCCCAGACCAGCGACAAAAGGAGCAAAGGACCCAGGGCCAAGTCCAAGAACATGATCCTCCAGGTCAGTGTCAAGTCGTCTACGTGTTTTCCTCGAGCTCATAAAGTCTCGGTCGGGACCAGAGAGATGAAAGGCCCCCAACACAAAGATGGGTGCGTCCGCCGCTAACGCAAAACCGTGTGGAAGCTGCTTGAGAACAGCTCGACTTCTACCTGCTTTTGAAATGGAGCCTGAGGCGAAATAAGTCCCGCAGAGGTTGCGTGATCGCGCCAGTCGATGGACAGTTGGATCACTAGGTAGTCGAACGTAAACAAACGCCTGGATCTCCGCTATGTCGGCTCCCGACAACGGCCTTGTTGTTCGGTCCGACGTCGAGGAACGCGTCTTCCGCAAGGTTCTCGACTACCTGGACTCTCTACTCGAGGACGAAGAGCTATCAGAAGCGAGACAAGCCTTGCAGTTGGCCCTCGCCCTACGCCCGGACTCCATCCAGGCCTGGGACAGAGAGGAGGCCGTGAAGGCGGCGTTGATACCAGGATGGCACTTCGCGATGGTCAACGATGTGAACAGGTGCCGCAGGGGCAGTCCCCTTTCAGCTGATAGCTACATTAGCTAAAGACCGCGTTGTAATTGTTCTGCAGAAGTCACGTCAACTTCAATCTGACAAGCCTGGTACAGCAGTATTCTCTTATCTGACCCAATAATGTAATTTCTAAGCAGTCACAGTCAAAGGAATCACCAGGAATGTTTTTAATTTAAAAAAGGTCTTTTTTGCTTTTGTAAGCATCGGTTCGTTTTAAAAACACAGTTATGCTAACATTTTTATTCTTTTAGAAACTCTAGTTATCGATCTGCGTTGACTCGTGTCCTTTCTTCCAAACCCGATTGCCTCGTCTTGGACGTGGGCACGGGGACGGGCCTACTGGCGTTGTACGCGGCCAGGGCCGCTCGAGGAGACAGGAGTGCCACTTTTGCTTGCGAGATAAACACTATCCTCCATCATGTTGCCCGGGAGGTTCTCCTCGACTCGCCGGTCAGACTGTTGCCTCACCTGTCAGCAGACCTGTCCGTTCTCGAACACCTTGACGGACGAAAAGTAGACTTGCTGGTCACGGAGACGTTCGACTGTGGCCTGTTTGGTGAACACTCACTCGCCATCTTAGATCACGCATGGAAGGAGCTGCTTGCAGAAGACGCCACTGTCATCCCCAACTCCGCCAAGGTCTTCTTTGCTCCTATTGAGTGTGCAGAGCTAAGTGCCAGGCATCGCTACTCCAAGGACACTTTGGGGAACTTGGACGCTGAGGTGATAGTTTCACACTCGTCTCGTGACCAATGCAATCATTATACGCTCCTTTTCTGCTGTAGGGGCTGGTGCTGATCAAAGAAACCTCTGAAGAAGAGTCCTACGATGCGGAAGATCTAGACAAGCTGGACTTCAGAAAGCTTTCAGAAGATACGGAGTTGGTTTCCGTAACTTTTGGACAACGCTCGTGTGTTAGCGATCTTTATACCAACGGTCGTTCCTTCGAAGTTGAAGTGCTCTGCTTCTGTCAAGGCGTTGTGCACGCCTTGGCTGTCTGGTTCAGGCTTGACCTCTGCGACGGTGTTAGCATTTCTACGCGTCCTCGCTCTCTGAACGAGGCCAGACAAGAAGAAGGAAAGACGTGCTGGGAGCAAGCGATATTTCCATTGCAAAATCCCATTTCCGCCGATGCAGGAGACTTGCTCTTGGTCAAGTTCCACCTGCAGGATAAGTTGACGCTGGAGCAGTGCAGCAAAAAGAAGCACAGAGAGACCCCTAAAGAAGTGCCTACAGTTCTCGCCGTACCTGAATGTGTCCTAACCATGGCCGGGGACAGAGTACTTATGAACATGTACGAACTCGTCGTTAGAGACCTCAGTCTGCAACACCGGCATTTAAGAGTATTAGATCTGACCGATGATGTATTGTTAACGCTGCAACTGCTCAAGGCCAAGGAGTCAACAACGGGGTCGATCTTCTTCGCCCGACACTCACGCGAAACTGCTGCCTTGGTCCACCGGACTTGCGCACTCGCCGAGAGAAATGGCGTTGAGAGGAGATTAGACGTGGAGTCTGCCGCCACTCTGGGGAAGGACGTCGGCGACACTGAGGCGTACAATGTGTTGTGCTGGAGTCCAGTGACCGCCAGCGGCCGCCTCAATCACCGTCAGAGCTTCTCCGCCGAGATGAGTTGTCGTCATCTGATGAAGGCCATGAATGATAACCCCATCTTCCTTCCAAGAAAGGCTCGTCTCTTCTGCCAACTGCTGGAGAGTGACAAACTGGTCTCCATGACCAGGGTGGATCAAGACAACGAGACGACGAGAGACTTTCCCCGCCTGGCGGAGGTCCTCAACGAGCACGCACCTTCTCATGTTGACGGCATTGACATCAATAGGATCGCCGTCAAGCCGCTGTGTGAGCCAGTGCACGTCTGTGACTTCGGCCCCGCTGAACTTTTGTCTGACACTTGCCCTCCATCAATTATCGACTTCTCAATCCCGGCCAAGGAAAACGGGCTGTGCCACGCCATCTTGTACTGGTTTGTCATGGACTTTGGAGTGGAGAGGACGTTTTCAACGTTCGACCAAAGAAGTGAACAGTCACACTTTAAACAGGCTTTGTTTTTGACTGGCAACAACTCTTTTAGAGTCGTTTCAGACAGGGCGTATGGATTGCGTTATCGTTTTGAGGCCGGATTGTTCGATATTAAATACATCCAGGATTGAAGTCACTTAAATGACCATGACCAAGTCCAGTGTCTCTCTGTAGGATGGACATTCTACGGGTTCCCTCCTTGTGGATTGGCGATACCTGTTACCGACGAACCGGTCCTGTGGGCTCTGAGAATGGATGTAACGTCAACGTAACCACAGGTAGGTACCACGTACTGTGCGTACGTACGGTACAACACTCGCACTTGCACTTCATGTATGTGAGCAATATGGTACGAGAACATACTTCAATGGGATGCGGTTTTACAGGAGATACGCTTGATGAATTCGGAGATGATTTTCTCGATGGTGGAGCTGATTACGAGGATGATCTACAACACTGTCCAGATGTGGATTATGTGCACGAGACTGGGAGGTACCAGATGAAGTTTCATGTACCCTCCGCCTTCTTCTCCAGACTCATCGGACGAAAGGGAGTCACGAAGAAAAGGATAGAAGCTGAGACTGATGCCAAGGTCTTAATCCCTAGGCAGGCATGTCATGATAGGAAAATTTAGCATGAATATTGTATCATTACGTTTCTGTCTTTACGGGGTCAGGAGGGAGACGTGATCATCACCGGCGACTCTCGCAAGAGCGTTTGCTTGGCCTGGAGTCGCATCCACGTTATGGTGGAATCCGCCAGGGTCAGAGAGGATTTCACTCACTTCATTTCTGTGCCGATGAATGCCGAAGAGATGAAGAAAGCGTTTGCCCAGTTCAAAGATGATCTTATACAAGAGTGCGGAAATGAGAGAGGCGTGGACAAATCTGTGTTCCAGGAGGAGGGAATGCTCCATTTGACTGTGGGAACAATGCCGCTCATGGGTAAGGTGATCCAGACGGTGCTGCAACACAAAGAGTGCAGCGTATCTTTTAACTTACAGACGAACACGAGCGAGAAAAAGCCGTAGCCCTGCTGGAGAAGTGCAAGTCAGACGTAGTTGAGCGTGTGCTGGGAAGAGAGAGCCTTGTGGTGGAGGTTGCTGGACTGGAAATCATGAATGACGATCCGAGTAAGTTTAGATGAAAGCTTAGTGCGCGTGTATGCACCTACAGAACCAAGTCAATACTGTACGTACCATCTTTAAATCTTGCAGGTGAGGTTGATGTCGTATACGCTAAAGTTAGTCCCCTGGATGGTTCGTCAAAGCTCCAAAGTCTCTGTGACTCTCTGGTCGAGAAATTTTGCTCCGAAGGTCTTATGATCAAACAGTACGAACGGGTCAAACTCCACGTCACCCTGATGAACACACTCTTTAGAACTGAAGAGAGTATTCAAGGTAAAGGTGCAGTTGCAACAAAGTATCACACATCCTTCTACGTATCTTCCGTCTAGAGATTTAAAGTTTACACGAAAATACTTTAAGTCTTAAAGTGACGTCGTATCCTCTTTGCCAGGCAATGTCGGGAATCTGGCCAAGGTGAGAAAGACGCTCGATGCCAGGAAGATTTTGGACAAGTTTGGGGATCGGACCTTCTGCCAGATAGCGATCAAGGAGATCCACTTAAGCCAACGAAGGGCTGGAAGGAGGACTGCGGATAATTATTACCGACCGTCTGCTGTCATCAAGATCTAGTTCTCGTCCCATGTAAGTTTTCTTTTCTCTTTCATTACGACTTTAAATTACGAAGACTTCTTCCGCTCTTTTCCTCGCGGCCCAGGTCTTGACGGCGATGACGCGGACGATGAAGACCAACGACGTGTACCGCTCTAACGGCAACCTGCAGCAGCGGAGCCCATCTCTGGGGACCAGACCACAGACGTAGAGACTGAGCTTCTTTAAGAAGTCAATCATGCTCCTGCTGCGATACACTCTAAAACTTTGAACTGTTGATCAAGCTGCGAAGATTCTTACCGTTTCCATGGAGGAGACAAGTTACTGTGACACTTGGTTCTGTTATATCAATTATATGGTCTTGGATGCAGTGGTGAGTAGGGTGCCGGTTTTAAAAATCAGACTTTCAATTTTTAGAGACAAACCGTAGTGGTGAGGCTACTTCAGATGTGATCTCTGAGCACTGTTATTGTAAAAATCACATTTTGAAAGTAATTTTCTGCTGCACCTTATGTAGAACTCATTTTATCATGATCAGAAGCGTTTAATGACTTTCCCAGTTATCCTCCCCACATGAGTCTTCTGGATGTCCATCAGTTTCTCCTCGTCCTCACGCTTCTGTTTCAGCTCCTGCTCCTTGTCCAGGGTGCTTTTTCTCCACTTGGCAATAGCAGGGAGGTTGTCAAGAATGTCTTCTAGAGCATAGCCTTGGAGCCCAATGGCCCTAGCAGTCTTGACAAAGAAATCAGGTGGGTGTGAGACTATGGTGAGATCGTGGCCCTTGTGGAAGTATCCTGGCAGGTAGACTCGAGCCAGGTGGACGTGCTTGGGCAGGAAGTGGGTCTCGGACTCCGAGAGACCGAGAGCCTTCAGCATCCAAGGTGGGAGTGACTGGAATTAAGAATCCTTGATAAGTTGAACACTCGTAAACGAAGAAAAAAAGCTCACTTGGATGAAGTTTGGCGGTGACATGGTGTGGCTGACTCTTGTCATAACGCCCATGGCAGATCTGGCCCTGTAGCTGTAAAACTTGTCTCCCAGCAGCGGACTTAGCATGTCCGCCATGTAGCAAGCAACGAAGTTATGGTATGTGGATGTGCTCTGCAGCGCCGTCAGCGATGCTGGGCCAGAAGCTGACCTGGCCAAGATGTCCAAGCTCACAAAGATCCGCTTAGTTTGCTCTTTGCCCTTGCGCAATGCTGACATGGAGCACAGCTGGCGGCTGATTATGGGCTGGAGGTGGAGAGAAGTAGCAAGTGTTATGTATATTCACGTCTGCCATTGCACGATGGTTAGTATTTGTTTTATTAACAACTGGCTGATGAAAAAACTGGCCAAAAGACTCATGAAATAGGCCCCCATTTTGGAAAATTTTCGTTTGAAGTTAGGAAAATTCGTAAAATTTCGTCAGATGTTCTCATAGAGAGTAGGCTAGATCGAAAATTGGGATTCTCTGTGGGTGTCAGTCAAATGGAAATGATTTTTGAGTTTGCCCAAATGGATTTAAAGTTATATAATATTGTAAAACATGAAGTAATATTTTTTCATGATCTGTTGTAAAAATATTTTTCTAACAAACTGGAGCATGTCAGCATTTTGATGTTTGATTTTCACCCAGCTTCATACAGTCACCGGAGCTGAAATCTCGTTGCAGTGCAAATTTATTGCAGTAGCTTAGAACAAAAATTTCAAATCAAGTTGGGCATAGGTAAACGCAACTCTTCTCAACAACTATTTGACGACATCTTCTTTAGTATCTAATGCCCAACAAATGCAACATTTTCCGGTTAAATGGAGAAAAAAAGTCATTTTCGACCTAGCCTAATAGAGAGCATACCTCCACATGATAAGGTCCAAATACGGGAGTCTGTCGATCTATCCGTCTGCTGACCATGTCAATGGTCTCCTTGGTTGAGTTCATCCTGGGCAATGCGTTAGTGAGCACCAGGTTTGTCTCAGAGACGAATCCGACAGAATAACAGCGACGGCGGCAACGATTCACGTGCTCCACAGTCTCCTCACTTGTGGACAAGAGGGTCACGCCGGAGTGGTACCTATAGAACATACATAAGAGCAGGATTTTTCTCCTCTTGCCCCGACCAGTTCAGGGATCCAAACATTGCATTCAGACTTCTCTCACCTCTCAGGAGCCTTGATGTAATACAGCTTGGGCACCCCTAAAACTGAGGCGAGGAAAGGGAGTCCGTCCATGAGGCTGAACTTTGAATCGTCGCATCGCTTCAAGGGTAAACCGTTGGGTTTGTTAATCACAACCAGTCCGTGAGGATCCTAAAAAGCGAGTCCGCTATGAACAGGCCGCGCAAGGGTGACAAGATTCTGACTACCGCGAGGGCGCCCTCAAGGGTGCTGACTTACTGTGTCCGGGTCGTAGAAGAGGACGCTGTCCGCCAGCTCCTGGACGAACTCGGCCTCACTTGGCCACCGTCCCTGACTCTGATAAAGCTTTTTCAGGCTTTGGGAAGAGCGAGTCGACTTTTCAGCGTTCGTCGCGCTCCTCCCTCCGACTGTTTTGCCACCGCTGGTCCTTCTTTTCGAGGTCGCCTTGTAGCTCTGACCCTGATCATCTCGCTGGAGTCTCTGGGTGACGTCGTGCGAGGCCGCAATCGGTCCTGGATCGTGCCCTTCCACGGTCACGTCTTGTTTCAGCAGTCTCTGGGGCTTTCCCGACTGAGAAGAACCTGTCTGCTTCAGTCCTTCCTCCCGCTGGACTTGAGTCCTGCTTCTGACATTCCTGTTGAGGGACGAGAGAAGCCATGACCGTTTCAACATGAAAGTCCTCGCCCCGACGGCCAAACTCGAGGACGACAACATCCCTTGTTGTCAGCGATCTCCTCCACCAGGAGCACTAACGAGGACAAGGACGAAGGCACTCGCACAGAAATGTATAAGATCTCTGTGCACTCACACAATGAGCAACACCGTGAAACGATGTTATTTGTTTGTTTTCTCTGGACGTAGAATCAGAGTTGCCATTCTCCTCTCCCACCGGAACAAGTTCAGACGTATTAAGGTATCAAGTGTATCTAGCAACTTTTTACTTGAAGCGCCCTTGTCTTTAATGCGAAATTTTGTCTAAACGTGAAGGAATTAACCTAAACGACTAAAGCCACAAGTTTCCCAACGCTCCAAAGAGGTGATGTGAGGCTGAAAGGTTAAGAAAGTTACGAATGCCTTACGTTTGTACGAAAGTGAAGGCTTGGGTGGCAATGGGTAAGAATTTTTTTTACTTTCACTGCAGTACAATACTTCATATCGTGCTTAGCACAAACCAAGGCCTGAACAGTTACTGCATGCTCCAGAAGTTCTTTGGGGTCCACCTTTAAACATCACTAATATTTAAAAAGTTTTAAAACAGAATCAAATATATTTATTTGGGTCTCAGGCCTGTGCAAAATTTTTTCATATGTGTATGTAGATCTGCCCCATGCTGCCCTACTTTGTCAAACAATGGTATTCGTCTTAGGAAATGATTTCGCACATTAAATTTGCACAGTGATTCATTTTTGTTTTTCTCAGGTTCATTGCGAGCTTCCAGATGAACATCCACTCTGTCAAGTTACTGCTCCAAGATGCCCTGGGCCTCGGATTTGAAGACTTCTGCACGAGAAGACTGTGTACAGATAGCACTGAGAACTTCTTTTGAACTGTAAGGGGAAAGATAGCCCCGGGGCCAGCCCCAGCTGCCTTGGCTTCTGTCAGGCCTTCAGGCAAGCTGTGGTGAACTGCGTGTTGAAGAGTGCCAAGTCAGACCTTGGAGAGGAGGATTCGAGATCTGCAGCTTTGCAGTCGGAAGAAGAGGACCGGAGAAGAATGTGTTCGCATGAACAACGACCGTAGTAAGGCAGTCATGAGGTGCCTGGGCGAAGATCCCCTTCTTAGAGTTAGCCGGGTCACATTCCTGACCTGGGCGCTAGAACATCCTCGTGCTATATCCTCAACGCCCTGATCTTGGCCTTCACATTCTTCGTCCCGCCCATAATCTTCTTCATGATTCATGTGACACTCTTACGTATGCTCTTGGATCCTCACTGCAGGTCCTCTTTCTGGTCACCCATCATCGTCGTCCAGAACTTCGAGCTGGGAGTCGGGGATCATAACAAATAGCGGAACCACAGGCTCAGTTCTCTGAAGAATTCACTGCGGGACCTGAGCAACCTCTCCTTAAAACATAGTTATACGACTTTTTTCATTAAACGCCTCCAGACAAGAGATGCTATTGCCCTGGGGCGATTTGTATCAATTTAAAGCTGGAGACAGTCTTGGGTGATGCTATAAAAGGCTTTAATTCTCACTTTCAACCAGCACAATTGTTTGTTTACCTTCTATAATTCAGATGGCGCTGTCGTCGCCACCTCGCACCCCTGCTCTGCCTGGATGGGCATTGATTCTGGGCGCGCATAGTAAACAAAAGTCGACCGTTGTCGGGTTCGGACTTCGGAAGGAAGGGTCTGATTCTCGTCGTGCAGCGCCTGTTTGAAAATTTCGGCCATGACCTCGTTCGTGCGCGAGATCCTCTCCGCCTCCGGGAAGCTGGGCGAGAAGGAGGACCTTACCATGAAGACGGCGCGCCTCCAGAAGAAGATGGATGAGATGAAGGCGGAGATGCGGAAGGAGATTGAGGACAGGTGAGCTTGCGACAGGATCGAAAAGCGATTTTGGTCGGGTCACGATGGACTCCTTTCACTCTTTCCCTCTGCAAAGGTATGTCAACTTCTTGCCCACCCTGAACGAGTCGTCTTCCTTGGTCACCAAGCTAGAAAAGGCAGTGGAGGAGGTAGAAGCTCTGCGCAACACCATCGGAGTGCACGTCAAGCCGGAGTTGGCGCAGACGCGCAAGGAAATGGGTGCCCTCCTCAAGCAGATGCAGGAGCTTTCAGCTACCATAGAGGTGAGTTTGTCTTGTCATACAGTACGTACGTGCGTATTCCGTTTAAGACATAGGCATGGTGATATCCCGACTCCTTACAGGTAGTGAACCAGATGAAGAGAGCCAACGAAGATATGCTAGAGGCCGGATGCTTACTAGACGACGGGAAATATCTGCTGTGTGCTAGGAAACTGGAGGCACTCAATTCCGTTGTATGCGACACTTCCATCGACCTGTCCAGCTGTGACGAAGAGCGTGCGAAAGCGTTCGAGGCCCTTAAGGTGGAGCTGACGATGCTGCTGGAGAAACTTCACCTGGAGCTTGGACGGCAGTGGGATGCCGCCTTCAAGATCACTGAAGAAACCACCAACAGCACCACTCGTGGTGCGGCGGGGCGTAAGCTGGTCACCCTGCAGTTGGGCATGTCCCGTGAAGAGTTAAAACATCTAACGGAGGCAATGCACTCAACCGAATTGCTGGAGTTTCGCGTCAACAGATTCGCCTTGAGGCTTCTAAACCTGGTGTTGAAACCTGTAGTGAGACATCATGTTGTGGTGAGTGAAGATTTGGATAAGCACGCAGTCAAGATTGAATGGCAAGACAATCAGAAGTTGAGGCCTCAGTCGGAGGACGTCTTTGACTCTTTGGCCAAGGTGTTCAAATTGCTCATTCAGGACCTGGACAACGAATTGCTCTCACAAATTGGCTCCCGCTGCTACGAATCATTTTCACAGACGTTAGTGGACGAGTGTCTCAGACATGCTGTGCCCAGCACCAAGGAGGAGCTGCCGCTATTCGAGCCGGTGGCCCGAAGCACAGAAGCTTTCGTCCGCCAACTCATTCAGCACGGCTTCGCCCCCGAGGAGGTCGACACCAATCCTTGCCCTATCATCAGTTTTGTCCGTGACATTGACGACACATTCGCGGAAAAGAGAGTAGCGAGCATTTTGGAGACGGCGAGAGCAATCATGAAGGAGGATCTGCACAATGCCAGGACGGTGGACGAGACTAAGAAGCTGACTGACACGGAGTTTGCAGTGCTGGCTGATAAGAAGCTAAAATTGGGCTCGCTGGACACGACGGAAGCGTCGCCAGAACTGGAAGAGCTTGGTCAGGTGTATGGATTCTCAGTGCATGACAGCCTTTTCCGGTTCCCCCGGTGTCAGGTGAGCGCACACGTCTTTAAACTACTGGATCTGGTGAACTCCACCCTCGAGGAGTCTTGTGCCTCTCCACCCCGTCTTGCTGCTCGCCTGATATGCGTCGCTAGGACCATTTTTCAACTCTACCGGGATGTCATGCCAATCTTCCACAGAGATGTCCTTGCTAGGTTTCCCCAACACTGCGCACTCGCCTTGACCAACTGCATGTACCTCGCCTACGAGTGCAGCACCCTTGGCTTTGCGTATCGGCAGCTACTTCCCGAGGCTCAAGTGGCAGAGCTGGCGACGTTTGCAGACATAATAGCACCTCTCCGAACCGAAGGCAGGCGCATTTTCCAGCGCCAGTTGCAAGAACAACGTCAGCAGCTCCGTGCAGTTCTCTCTCAGCTTCGTCAGTTGCTGGACGAACAGCACCAACCGGACTCTGCAGCGCTTCCGCCCCGCGCCGAACAGTGCTTGCGCCAGGTTGTGCATCAACTGCGCCACCTCCGCCAAGTATGGCAGCACGTGTTGCCTTCCCACGTCTATAGTCGCGCCATTGGTCTATTGCTCGACGCCGTGGTAGATGAGCTTACGAACCACACTCTGGCGTTAGAGGACATCGCGGCCGACTCTGCCACCCAGATGGCCACATTGTTTGCTTTTGTGGAAGAAAAAGCACCAGAGATATTTGTGATCGACGACGACGACAGCAGTTCACGACACGACGTGGTCCGTTTCGTGTGCTCGTGGCAGCGCTTCAAGGAGCTCATCTTCGTGCTGAACGCAAGCCTTCGTGAAATTGAGGACCGCTGGGCTGGGGGCAAAGGACCCTTGGCTGTGGAATTCACTGCAGAGCAAGTGAAGCAGCTCGTTAGAGCTCTCTTTCAGAATACCGATAGGAGGGCGGCTGTGTTGTCTCGTATCAAATGATAGTTTCTACCATGTACATTGTGAGTGTTGGCACTGAGATACGATCTTTTACGCTCCTACGCGTCGATTGCACCGTTCCTGACATTTGGCAAGATTGGCAAAGTTGTTCTCGTTTCCCTGGCACCCGGTGTACTCAAATTCCTTGCACGTCAGCCCGTCGAAGAAGAATCTCTTGTCCGGCTTCTTCTCCCCATAGTCTTCTAGACAAGGTTTTCCTCGGTCCACTGGCAAATTGCACGGATCTCTTGCTCTGAGCAATTCCACTCGCTCTGCTCGGCCGCCATCATCAGTCACCCCTTGAACACATTTCTCCTCGCATTCGGCCCGGGTGAAGAAGTTGTTCTGGAAAGAAAGCGGCGTCAGGCTATATGGGGCACTTGAGGTTTAGTAAGTAGATACCGGATTTCCTGAGCAACCTCCGTAAGCAAACTTCAGGCAGACACCCTCGGAGTGATAGAACCTTGGTATCCGAGCCGTGCAGGGTCCGGCGTCCGGAGGTAATGAGCAGACGTTCTGGTCGAAGGCGTCGCCTGTCCCGTGGTTGGAGACGAGCAGGCTTTCATCGATGAAAATGGCGTCGGCCGGAGAAAGAGCGGTCGAGACCTGAGACTCATTCGATGCTACGTTACAAGCCGCTCGGCACTGTATGAAACGTCAAGACCAGGTTATGAGTGATGCAGTCCCGGCAACCGCGGAGGGCGGAAAATGGGCACATTTCCAGGATCCGGGTCTTCTGACGCCGAACCGGTGTACGCAAAATGCCCGGCTCAGCTACTTCAGTACGTACTGCTGTACGTAAGCCACGACTGCATAGGCCCAAACACCGTCATAAAAAAGTCAGTCTCTAATCAAACCAGCATTCTTGATCGTGTTTTCTTCGTTGGTTGTCGACGGGACCTGGAAATTTCCTACCGTCTCTGCAGTCCACGGGAGGCGGATGACGGACGCGTCATGGGGAGCATCGAGCCCCGTGACTAATCCTGATTCAGGAGCGGCTTAACTAATCCAGTCGACTGGAGGAGGGAGCTGGGACACTCGGTCGTGATGCTTGGAACCTTCCAATCCGTGGTCCCCAAGACTGACAACGGCCAGCTGATCCGCAGGGGTGACGGATTGGATGGATGACGTTAGCAAGATCTTAGATCTGTGTTCTTAAACCCTGGTTTCTGGAGCTGCAGCTCGGCCGAGTACATCGCCACGGTCGAGAGAAGAAGGTGTCACGATATTTGCGTGTGATAAGGAGGCACGATCTGTTGCCGCCAATTTGCAGGTACGACACTTACCCCACAGGGGTCACGGCAAATAACATTAACAAGGTTCTTCGCTGTGCTGCGATGCGACGTTCTTGTACAAACCTAAACTGAAGTAATTTCAGTGAGGAGACACTTAGTGCGTAGACTGCGTGGAGTCATTTTTGAGTGGAACTTTCGGATGGAATGAGTCCTTCACCCATGACTTTGAGTACATAAGTTAGGTTCACAGTATTGAGTACATATGTTAGGTTCACAGTATTGAGTACATATGTTAGGTTCACAGTATTGAGTACATATGTTAGGTTCACAGTATTGAGTA